>OHTH01000495.1_pt1 | contig 24892 bp, 18 predicted proteins | sample 1578831 | NCBI WGS metagenome assembly OHTH01 (sample SAMEA3879590, study PRJEB24766) | human gut metagenome | biome: human-associated habitat; feature: feces | place: USA | collected 1985/1987 | reverse complement strand
AGAAAGAACTGGCTGATTGCGGGAAACAGGTATCAAGACGCAGGATTGGACGGATTATGAAACAGGAAGGTCTGGTATCAAGCTATACTACAGCACAGTTTAAACCGCAAAAAGACAGATGTAATGAATCAAAAGTAGAGAATGTGTTGAACCGACAATTTCAAAACCAGCCATACCGCAATGTAGTGGTAAGTGATTTGACCTACGTAAGGGTAGGAAACCGCTGGAATTATATCTGTGTACTGATTGATCTTTTTAACAGGGAGATTATTGGATACAGTGCAGGAGAACATAAAACAGCAGAACTTGTAAAACAGGCATTTATGAAAGTAGACGGAAATCTGTCGGAAATCCATATTTTCCACACAGACCGTGGAAATGAATTTAAAAACGAGACAATTGAAGAACTGTTAGAAACGTTCCATATGGAACGCTCCCTGAGCCATAAGGGATGTCCTTATGACAATGCAGTGGCAGAAGCTACGTTCAAGATTATAAAAACAGAATTTGTATGGAATGAAACATTCCATACGCAGGAAGAACTGAAGATAAAACTATGGGATTATGTAAACTGGTATAATCATCACCGCATACATTCTTCCTTAGGGTATCAAACGCCTGTACAATATCGGAAAAATAACCTAAAAAAATTTGTCTGAAAAAGTGTTGACAATCCAGTTACAGTTATTAGCTACGAATGGTATGTTGGTAAAACGACCATTAGTTGTAAATAGCAATACTGTTGTTGTTGGATTTAAGAAAGCAGAGTGGAATGAAAAACTAAATGGACACATCGAATAATCGAACATTCGAAGAGAGTTTCAAACGGATTTCTTGATTTAGCAGATAAGGTAACTATGTTAGATTGTCCGTTGAGATGATAGTAGGTTTAGCTTATTGCAAACTTTAATTAGTCCAAGATTAGTCCAAGATTAGCTCAAGATTAGTCCAAGGCGGAAAGGAAGTAATATGATATATACAGATCAGCAACTGATTGAGAAAATACGAAAAATGATAATTGACTTTGAAGATGAAGTTGTCGAATTCAAGGAAGCTCGTACAAATTATTCATTCAAAGATATTGGGAAATATTTTTCGGCATTAGGAAATGAGGCAAATATACGTGGTTTTAAAGAGGCTTGGCTTATCTTTGGAGTGACAAATAAAAAAGAAATAGTGGGTACGGCCTATCGTCAGGATGGAAACCTTCAGAATCTAAAAAAAGAGATTGTTGGTGGTACAAATGAAAGAGCTACCTTTATGGAAATTTATGAAGTGAATATGGATGGACATCGTATAGTAGCATTTCAGATACCACCGGCAACGAGAGGAATTCCTAGAACTTGGAATGGTGCGGCGTATGCGAGGGAAGATGAGAATATAAGTCCTCTGCCAATGGACAAAGTGGACTTAATAAGAAGTCAGGTTGGAGTAGACTGGTCCAAAGAAATTGTAGAAGGTGCTACTTTTGAAGATTTAGATCCAGAAGCAGTTTCTTATGCAAGAGAGCTTTTCATAAAAAAGCAAAATGCATCAAAGAAGTCAACCGATATGTTGTTAAAAATGAATGATGTTGAGATACTGAATAAGGCAGGAATTCTAATCAAGGGAAAGATAACTAACACTGCATTGATATTATTGGGAAAGGAAGAATCATCATACCTTTTTGATGGATTTATACCGAGAATAACATGGACTTTATATAATGGGAATGGAACAGTAAAGGCATATGAGCATTTTGATATGCCACTGCTATTAGCTGTTGATAGAGTATATTCTAAGATTAGAAATGAAAAGTATAGATATATTGCTGGACAACAAACACTATTTCCAGATGAAACTTATCAGTATGAAGCTGATGTTGTAAAAGAAGTTCTTAATAATTGTATTGCACATTCAAATTATCAATTGCGAGGGAAAATAAATCTTGAAGAATTTGAAGATCGTCTGGTATTTATTAATGAAGGTAATTTTATTCCTGAAACAGTAGAGAGAGCTTTGGAAGAAGGCTATAAGCCTCCGTATTACCGAAATACTTTTTTGTGTAGAGCTATGGTTAATTTGTATATGATTGATACAAATTCCATGGGAATACCAATGATGTACCAGATACAAAAAGAAAAATGTTTTCCTTTGCCAACATATGATTTGAGTGATCCTAATCGTGTAAAAGTAACTTTGTATGGGAAGGTTTTGGATAAAAATTATACTCAATTGTTACATGCGAATGCGGATTTGGATTTATTAACAGTATTTTTACTTGATAAGGTACAGAAGAAGGAAGTTATCTCGAAGGAAAGTTACTTAAAACTTAAGAAACAAGAATTGGTGGAAGGAAGATATCCACATATATATGTTTCGTATAAGGTTGCAAATATTGTAGGACAACAGACGGATTATGTCAAAAATAAAGGCTTAAGTAATGATGTCTATAAACAGATTATTATTAATGCATTGGAAACGATGGAAAGAGCAAGTGTTACTGAGTTGAAAGAAATATTGTTGGGTGCATTGCCAGCAGTTTTGAATGATAGGCAACAGTCAAAGAAAGTATCTAATATCCTTCAAGCGATGAAGCGAGAGGGAATCGTTGATGTTGAGGGAACCGGACATGCTGCAAGGTGGTATCTGAAGAAATAGTTTTTGGACTAAATTAGCCCAAGCAAAGAAATTTTAGTCCAAGAGGAAAGGCAATTATGTAGACAAATAGAGGATTCTTTCTTAGACTAAACACAGAATTAGTTCAAGAATAGGATAAATGCTGTGAGAAAATAGAACACTTGATGTATGTGCTGGAAAGGATGAATAAACTGAGTGAAATAATTCGTCGCTAAAAAAGCGACGAATAAAGCGACGGAAAAACAAAAAGATTCATAGTAAAAAGAGAGAAGGTGGTTTAGTGGTCAGTGTATTTGATATTATTCCAAATAATTTTTTTAATCCATTATCAAGTAATAGTAATTATAGGACTAGTGCTGCTTTGCTCCAATTTATATATGAACAATATGATAATGAGATATCATATAGAATAAAGAGAAATATACTGCGAGACGAATTGGCATATTATATTTCGGAACATTCTGAAGATTTGTTATCAGACAGTGATATGTCGAATAAGAGTTATCAGGATATATCAAGCGATTATTTAAGAAAATTCGCAAGTAAAGACGTAGGATGGCTGGAAGAAGAGTTTGATGAGACAACATTTGAAAAGTATATAGTTATAACAGAACAAGGAGTTATGTTAGCGGAATTACTGATACGTTTAGAACGACCTGAAAGAGAAGAACTTTCAAGTTATATGTATAATATTTATAATACTTTACTGAATCAGGATCAGTGGAATGGTGATCCATATGTAGGTGCGTTGAAAAACGTATATAAGAATGCAAAAGCACTGTCAAAATCTCTTAAGAAAATGTCTACTTATATTCGCAAAACAATTGAAAAGATAATGAAAGAAATTTCATATGAGAGCTTAACAGAAAACATTATTGCTTATTGTGATGGCGATTTTATCAAGGAGTATGCCAGACTTACTAAACCACAGAATAACATTCACATATATCGTGGTAAGATAATAACCATGTTAGATCAGATGCAAAATGATGATGATATGTATGAGCTAATTACAATTGGATGTGTTAATGAAGAAGATATTGAAGAATGGGAAGCTCAAGAAAAAATAGACTTAATGTTTGAAACAATTAAGAAGTTCTTGAAGGATGATTATTTGAGAATCATTGCAGATATAAAGCATAAACTCAATCTTTACATAACAATGGCATTGGGAAGATTAAGATATTTAAAAAATCATGAAGTTGATATGCGGGGACATGTTGAAAGAACATTGAAGTATATGTTGGATATGATGACTGAAGCGGGATTGAAAGAAGAGTTACCAAATCAAATGAGTGAAATGATTCGAATAAATCAAAACAAATACATCGATGCACAATCAATTCGAATGCCACAAAATAGAAAAAGAGTACGACAACAATCAGTAACGGAGATAGAAACTCTTACGGAGGAAGACTTATATAATCTTAAAAAAGTATATGAGAAAGAGGCTAAAAACCCATATTCCAAAAAAATAACAAAACAGTACATAAAAACATTGATTGGAAATAGGCACGAGTTGTCAAGTGCTGAGGTTCCTCTTGAAACAAAAGAAGATTTGTTGATGATTTTATCAGCTGTAGCTTATGCAGAAGAAAATGGGTTTAAGATTGAAATAGAAGAAGGGTATTTTGAGGCTGGAAAAATGGTCTTAAGGTCATTCAGAATATTGGAGGTGTAATATGAATATTGTAGAAGCTTGGGATGATTTTACTTCTTCGGAAAAGTTAATGTTTCAAAACTGTTGCAGGAAGATATTAAGAAGGACATTTTTGGTTAGAGATAAGCAGGATGATAGAAAACATTATTTTTTTGTTGTTAATCATATAGATTCATTTTTAAATTATTTTTCTTTTATGGGATTTGAAGTTAAGTGTGATAAGGATAATGGTGTTGTCATGCTTGACAATTGTTCGGAAATAGGCGATAAAGATAAATTGCAATCAAATAGGTATCGTTTCACTAAAGAAGAAACAATTGTGTTGTGCTGTCTATGGTTGCTTTATGTGTCAAGAATAAAAGAGGGAACCTTGTCTTCAGTAATTGTAATTGGAGTGTCTGATTTAATTTACGAATTAGAAAAGTATGATGCAAGAGATATGGTAAATAAGACTGCTTTAGGCAATATTTTTAAAGTGTTTAAAAATTATAGTTTAATGGATGTTGATGGAAATGTTGGAGATATAGATTGTAAACTTATTTTGTATCCTTCATTGCAATTTGCTTTAGACACTAATGAGTTTGAAAGGTTTGTAAAAGAAGTTGTAGAGGTTGTACTGGAAGGAAAAGATAGTTTGGAGGAGGATGCGGATGAGCAAACCGATAATGTTGAGTGAAAATAGTAGAAAAAGTGCAACAAAACTCTTATTGGTTAATTGGTCTCGATTTTCTAATGTACCTATTGCATTGGAAGGATCAACTTTGTTTACAGGAGTTAATGGAAGCGGTAAGTCTACGATATTGGATGCAATGACTTACATGCTTACTGGTAACACTCAGTTTAATAAGGCTGCATTAGATAGAGATAGAAATGTGGTTTCTTATGTTCGTGGAGATACAAAGAGTGAAGGAAAAAATAGATTTATTCGCGAAGGAGAAGTAACATCTTATATTGCAATGGAGTTTTGGGCTCCTTTAGAAAATCAATATTTGGTAGTAGGTGTATGTATTGAATATGTTAATGGGACAAGTAACACAAAAAAATGGTTTGTTTTCAAAGATACTAGGATTGATGATTGTAGATTTTATACAGTAAAAGAGAAAGAAGTAACAGTATATCCTCGCCATGAATTGACAGTAAAGGGAAAGAAAGTCCCAGCAGGTGAGTTTATGAATCGCGATAAAGGTACTGAACAAGTGTTGAGGGCTTTAGGTCTGCGTTGTGGAGTTGAAAAGTACAGAGCTAAACTAGTGAAAATGATGGCTTTCAATCCAGAGAATAATATTGATAAATTTATTCAGGAATGCGTTTTGGACGAACATCCAATTCGCTCAATGAGTGATATTCGAGAACATCGTAATCACTATAATGAGGCAAAAAAGGTATATGAAGAATTGGCAAATGGAAAGATTCAATTGGAGGTTGTGCAATCAAAAATAGCTGATTATGAAGCTTCGGAGCGAAAATATGAGGTGAGGCGAATTCTTTTATTATATCAGGAAACGAAATGGCACCAGGAACATAGAGTACAGTTAGAAGAGAAAATTGATGTAGATAAGGCAAAGTTACATCAATTACAGAGCCAGTTAGAAGATTTGACTGAGAAGAGAAAGAATGCACTAGATAGAAAAATAAATGCTGAAAAGAATGAACTATTATGTAGTATTGAAGAAATAACCAAGTCATTAGAAAGCAGTATTTCCGCGATTGAAAAAGAAATAGAGAAATATAAAAAAGCTTTAGAAGAATTACAATTGTTGGAAACAAGAATTCGAGAAATTATGGATTGGTTCGAAACAGATGGTGAATTGACGGACAAAGACGTTGCAGTTATTGAAAATATTGCGGAGACTACCTTTAATGTTGATGAAAAAGTCGCAGCATTTATAAAGTTTAAAAATATAGTAAGTGAAAAAAAGGCGAATTATCAAACAGACAAAGTACATATTTCAGACAGAATTGAGGAGATAAAGCAAGAACTGGAAGAAATACAAGAAAAAATATCTAGATTAAAGTCAGATGTACTTCCTTTTGAGAAGAAATATGAAGGGGCTAAACAAATAATAAAGTCAGAACTTGCAAAACTAAATATTCAAACGGATGTACGGTTGTTTGCAGAGTTGGTTCAACACGTTGATAAGGATTGGCAGTTGGCAATTGAGACGTTTTTAGGGAAAAAGAGATTTGATATTGTAGTAGATGGGCAGTATTGTGAACAAGTAATGGAGATTGTTCACGAACATCAACTAAGAGATATTAAAGTTGTAATTACTGACAAATTGCCAGAAACAGATATAATACAAGGATCAGCTGCTGCAATGCTTGATATTTCCAATGAATATGGAAGAAAATATGCAAATTACCTTCTTAATGGCATTCGTTTGTGTAATGATATTCAAGAATTACATCAGTATCCTAAAGGTGGTTTGATGATTGATGGTACATTGGCTAAGAGTTTCACAATGACTTGTATGAATTTGCAAAGAACTCAAATATTTATGGGGCATGATGCAATTAAACAGCAACTCAAAAAAGCAAAATCAGATAAAGTTGTTCTTAAGCAAGAAGAAAATAGGTTAATAGAGGATTCGAAGATATTAAGCCAATATATAGCTGATATTGATGCAGTAAATTGGGATGAGACAAGATATATATTTGACATTCAAAAGCGTATTGATGAAAAGAAAACGGAAGTCCAAAATAAAAAAGCGGAATTGACAAAAATAGAAAACACTCCAGGATTTGCTGCTGCATTACAAGAAAAGGAGAGTGCTGATAAAGAATACAAAGAAGTCGACGGACAATTCATTAATGTAAATAATTGCATCAGTACATGTAAAGAAAAGATTCGAGATAATGAGGAGAAGTATGATGAATCTGAGCAACAAATTGAAAAAGCTAATCATGAATATGATAATGCCATTTTACAAAGATTAGAATTAAGAAAAGAAATGGTTGAATTGTATGACAAGCTCCATATCAAGAGTGATAGTGCACGCGTTATGACGACTAAAAATGTTGAGAATGTTCGTGGGGAAAAAGAAAGAACTATAAGGATTTTAGAAAATGAACAACGTAAATATTGGCATATCATAGGTCAAAGTGACGAAAAATTTGGCATAGGATTTATTCCTTTGTTTAGAGAACAATATAGAGATATTGCCAATGTGAAAATTGAGGAAGCAAAACAGAAATTAGAGGAACAGCAACATGTACTAGAGAATGCTTTTATGGTTGATTTTGTTGCAGAAATTAATGAGGCAATTAGGGAAGCAAAAGAAGAGATTGATGAAATAAATAAAGCACTTAAGGATATTCCATTTGGAAAAGATACATATCAATTTAAGATGCTGGAGAAACCAGATAGGATGGTATTTTTTAATCTTTGTAAAAAACTTGAAAGTTATATGAATTCAATGGATGTGTATCGTGCTATGAACCAGGATGACGAAGAAATGGAATACAACATAAGACAATTCATGGATACTATATTAGAGGAAGAAAATGAGGAAGAGTACACAGACTATCGAAAGTATTTCAAGTATGATATGCGTATATTATCAAGACAGGATGGAGAAGAAGTGCTGGCAGATTTATCGAAAAAACAAGGGTCTGCAAGTAATGGTGAAAAGCAAACTCCATATTTTATTATTCTTGCAGCCAGTTTGCTACAATGTTACCCAAAGAATGTTTCATGTGCAAGATTAGCATTTATTGATGAAGCATTTTCGGCTCTTTCAAGGGAAAGAATCGAGCAAATGGTTAAGTTTTTTGAGGATAATAAATTTCAGGTGATTTATGCAGCTCCACCAGAAAAAATTGATAGTATCGGTTCCCATATTAACTCAACTATAAGCTTATGTATGAAAGGAAAATATACATGGGCTGTTGAAGGGCTGGTGAAATTGGATGAGTTTAAGACTGAGTAAAATACAAAAAGATGCTTTGAATATGCTATTAGATGTGTATGAAAACAGTGTTACATATAAAGGGCAAAATATTAAGAATCAAAGCTTTGCTATTAAACCAGAAAAAATTTTTTATGAATACAACGGAGATTATACGGATCAAGATGAAGTAAATCAATTCAATAGGGAAATGCAATCTTTAATGGAATTTGAGTTTGTGATTTTGGATTATGAAAGAGGTATTCCAGTAATTTCTAAGATTAAACTTAATACAAATTTGATAAATGAGATATATTCAGTATTGAAGCGTGAAGATATCACAGTAAAACGTAATCGGGAAATTAAAATGTATACGCAATATATGGGTGTTCATGATATTATGGATGCGTTTTGCAAGAGCCAGGTAGAACGACTTAATGATTACAAAGATGCTAAGTATACGTCTGACATTGCAATAAATATTCTGAAATTGTTAAAATATGTGCTTGGAAATAATAGTGACATTATGGAACGTGAATTATCAGTAGCAGTACTAGGAGATACAAAACTCTTTGAAAAAAGTTATAAGTCGCGCATTTGTAGCATAATTGAAGAGTATGGAGAGTTAGAATTAGATTTATCTGTTTTGGACAAAAAAGAAAAAGAGAAAGCAATTCTGGAGGAATATCAAGTTTTTTCAAATCCTTCATATATTTTTTTCAAAGGAAATGTAGATATTTATTATGTTGATGGGAATTCTATTAGCGTTACACCAGATAATCCGATAGCTATTTTATCAGAGGCAATCGCGCGGATAGAAATGATAAAGGTAAATTCAAATCGAATAGTGACTGTTGAAAATCTTACTTCATATAACAGAATTAATGATAATAAATCAACATTTATCTATCTAAGCGGATACCATAATACTGCAAAGCAAAGATTTTTAAAGAAGATAGCAGAAAATAATAGTGGTATTTCTTGGTTTCATTTCGGGGATATTGACCCTGATGGATATTATATTTTAAAGAATCTGGTTGAAAAAACTGGAATTGCATTTGTTCCGTTATATATGGATGTACAGCAGTTAATTAATTGTAAACAATATTGTAAGCCGCTTGAAAAGAATGATATGGTAAAGGCAAATTCACTGCTGAAAATTCATTTCTATGATGAAGTTATGGAATTTATGCTAGCGAACAATTGTAAATTGGAACAGGAAATTATTAGTTGGTTATATGAAAGAAATTGATATGATTGTGGTACTGATGGTTGTTACTGTTATGTCGAATGCTATAGATTAGTAACACAAAATTGTATGTTGCTGAATCCACTTTTTCATATTATAATACCCATAGGTGAACTTGCAATCCACTGGACGATTATTCTTTGAATAGTCAAATGACCTGCAAGCCACCGGAACTACACACAATAATGAAAAAATGCAATGGTACTGGATTGGTACTAAAAATGTGTGAAACGAAAAATAATGAGTGAAAAAGATGTATGTTATCAATACAATAAAGTATAGATAATGATATTAAAACAACCAGAATCAAACCAAACTTTGCGAGTTTGAGTAACGTATAAAGTACGGGAGCCCGCTATTTAAGCGGACTCCCGTTTTGCGTGCTTGCAAAATGCTTGCAAAATGCTTGCAGAAATACAATGACAGAAAATGAGGACTTAAAATGGTCATTACGGAACTAAGTTTAGTAGAGTATTATGATAAAATAATTCCGAGAGCAAAAAGAAAAAATTACAAATGGGTTATTTCGGTGATAGCGCGTCATGCTGATGCTAAGGAGTTATATCAGCATATTGAAGAAGATTGGGCATCAATTAATGATTTGACATATGACAATGTTTTGTTTGTATTTTCACTTGGAGCTAGTTTGGAAAATAATTCTTTCTTTCATACGGAAGGACAAGAAAATTATGTAGGCACAATGTGTCCTTACGTTGAAACTATTAATGAAGAACGAATAGCAAATAGAAAAGAAGATTTTTATATTCATACATATGGAGCAGCTGATATAGATTGGAAACAAAAGCATTCTCAGTCGGTTACTGAATTTATAAGGAAGTATGATATTAGAGAAGAACAACTTCCGGTTTTATTCATTTGGAATTTAGAAAGAAATTGTTATAGTGTTGTTTCATTAAATCACAGTGAAGATATGTACTCGTTTTTAAAGCAACGTGTATTGGAACAAGAGAACTTAATGAAGCAGAAACAAAAACTTGAAGAGAAACTGTTACCTTTCAAGCAGGAGCGAATGTATTTTGAATTGTATGATTTCTTGAATGAGAGAGCGTGTAGACTTGGATGTAGTGAAAAAGAGGCTATACAGTCAGTTTTGTTTGGGCAAAGTACATATTTAGAGAAAAAAGACCAGATTCAAGATAAAGAAATAAGAAAAGATTTAAAAAAAATAGGACAATGGAAAAAACAATTCTTTACAAATCCATCGGATATACCACAAATAAAAAATCATGTTAAAGAGATGTTAGAAAAAAAGATGGGAATAGAATATAGAATTGATTCTATATGGGAGAAAATCGGCAATAAGGGTGAAATGGTTACATTAACGAATGATATTGTAAAGGATGTTATATTAGTTTGTGCAAAACTTATCTCTAATGAGATTTATTATGATGCATCAGAAGATAGAAGGAACACATATGTAAGAGATCTGTTAGATGAAAAGGGATATGTAGTAAGAGATCAAACAAGACATGGATTATCGCCACAAGGAAAGGATGCAGGAAAAGTTGACATTTCTATTTTTAAAGAGGGAAAGACATACACACTTATAGAAGCACTGAATTTATCCTGTTTAAGTAAAAAATATATAGACACACATCTAGATAAGATATTTGATTATGATGTTTTGGGAAATGATATCAATATAATTTTAAACTATGTTACAGTTAGTGATTTTGATAAATTTATTACTAATTATATTACTTATATGAAAGAACGTAAGTGGCGTTCCCCGATGGTTGATTTAGATGAAAAATGTAAAGAGTATAAAATTCTGTATTCAAGCATAAGAGTAGTAAAAACAACTCATAAAAGAAATGGGAAGAATACAATTTTATATCACATATGCGCTTTAATTAATGGTGCTAAATAATAATGGAATTATTTAATGTTTGTAACCCACAGGAACGCTTTAGTGAGCAACAGGCTAGACGTACATTGGAAAAAATGCAAAAGGAATACATTATAAAATTAGCTAATGGGGGCCGGTATGCGAAGTATACACTAATTTAACTTGTTGTTTTAACTCGGCTATGCCGAATTAAATGCCGAGTTAAAAGATAAAGTATCCAAAATGCCTTGAAATACGTGACTTTGCAATGTACTTGTTTAACTTGTCAGTGTCGAGATAGATGCCGAGTTAAAAATTATACTCAAATGGTATTGGAGGAAATTGAAATATGGTAAACTTAATTGCTTTTGATACAGAGAAAGAATTATGCGAATTAACAGGTTTGACGGAGTCTGAGCTGTGGGAAAAGGATTTATTCTCGATGATTGGGATATTGGGTTTCAATCAGATATTAAATTACATAGAACTCCGACGGCTGATGATATTCAGGATGGTTATGAGGAAGATGAATTGATTGACGATTATGATTTGCCGGCACATTGGCTAATGATGCAGATGAACAATTTTTGCGTTGGCGCTAATTACGTGTTTTTGAATGGAAAGCATTATTATACAGTTCATCACTCGTAAGTCGTTTTTTCTCAAAAATTCGATAATACAACAGCAGGAGGTACACATGAAAGTAAAATTACAAGAAGTTCTCGAGGCACTTGATGGTGTCGGAATGGATATGGAATATTATTATGACACGAAAAATGAAGAAATCCTGATGATATTTGATGGTATGGTTAATGGAGAAACGGATCCTGATTTGATAGAAGATATCGAAGAGGGTTTTATTGAAGATTATATCCCGTTGCCACGGCAGTATGATATGAATGAATATCGGATGATGGAAGAATTTATTTATGACTTACCGGCTGGAAGAGCACAGGACGCATTGGATGTAGCAATTAGAGGCAAGGGTGCATTCCGTAGATTTAAGGATAGGCTGTACGATTTTGACCTTCAGGAGAAATGGTATAAGTACAGGGATGATTGCTATGAGCAAATAGCAAGAGACTGGTGTGAACGGTTCGGGATAGAGATAGAGGAATAGGTATGGCTGGGACAAATGATATTTTAGAAGTTGCGAAGATGACAATTAACGCATCGATAAAGTGCAATACGGTTCGAGGATTTATTGGCTGGCACAGTTGCGATAATATTTGCATGGATATGCATGATGTATTGGATATGTGCGAAGATGCTTTTAAGCGGGAAAGATATCAGGAATCTCTTGAGGCAGATACATATGTGCTTGTTTCGGGCGTGAAATTGGCTTCTTGTGCAGATAGCAGTTCCGGTATGCTGACGGATGTAATAATGCGTGCATTTGAACTAATAGATTTATCTACACAGACAATTGCCAAACTGGATGCAGCAATGAGAAAACATGCGCTGTCATTGATTATAAAGGAAGCAAAGAAAAAAGCATTTGACGGCTGGGACTCATGGCGCTATGAATTATTGGGAAAGGCGGTTTGTTTGTGTGATGAGAAGTTGGCAGTAAAATTGGAAAAGCTTTTGGATGTATTCTTAGAAGATATTGAGAATGATTATACGCCGGAATACAAAAGGCAGGAAGATACAATTTTACGTTATAAATTGCATCGACATTTAAAGGGGGCAGACGCAGTTAAGGACGAGTTATATGCAAATCTACATATAAGAGAAATACGCATAATTGCAGTTAAAGATGCAACAGATGCGAGGAATTATAACGAAGCAGAAAAGTTGTGCCTTGAACAGATAAAGAAAGAGGACGGTCGCTTTTACAGAAACATTCCGGAGGATTGGAATAATATACTGTTTGATGTTTATGTGCAGTCAGGCATAACAGATAAACAGATTGAGCAGGCAAAGAAAATATTGTTCCTGGGGAATGCAGGATTCTGGGATGTTTTAAAGCGGCTGTACCAAAGCTTGGGAACATGGGAAAGTCAGAAGCCAATTATACTTAAAGAATTAAAGCAATGCAAATATTCAGTATGTTATCGGTCTGTATTGGTTGAGGAAAACGAAAAGAAGTTGCTATTAGAAGCCGTTACAGAAAATCCATATAATTTGTTCTATTATGCTCAATTTCTTGTAATGGATTATCCGAATGAAATTTATGAATTGTGTGCAAATTACATAAGAGAACAATGTGCGCAGGCAACAGATAGAAGATTATATAAGAAAGTATGTAAGGACTTATTACAGTTGATTAAGTGGAAAGGAAATGCTACTGCCAAGCTGCTTGTGGATGAATTTAAGGCAACGTATCCTAGAAGAAGTGCGTTATTGGACGAGCTGCAAAAGGTAGAGAGGAAATTGTAAGTGTTACTTGGCTGTTGCATTATTTGCAATACCCACTGAAAGCCATCGGAACCCACTATGTTTCTTGGTACTAACAACAACAGAGAAAAAGGATTCTCCACATAATAAATGTCAAAAGAAACATTGTAGATTTGAAAATTGAGGCGTTTGGTACTGTTATTTTACTGTTGTTTTTTGCAAGTGGCTTTGCAGTGCTGGCAGTGATGCGGATATGCATTGTTTTATAAGGATTTCAGTATAAGTGAAAATGTTTCTTGTAATTTACCCAAATGGATTCTATAATAAAATCGTGGTTGGAAAGGGATTATGAACTTATTGCTTTGGGTAGTGTCAATTGGCACGCCAAATCAGGGAAAAAAGAGGTAAAGAATCATTTTCAAGCCAACGGAACCATTTATAATGATAAAAAATCGTTCATAAATGATCGAAAGCTGAGTCGAAAATTGCGGTACTAAAATGGTACTACATTCGATTTGAACGAAATAGAATAGGAACAAAAACACATATTTGCAATACAAATATGTATAGAAAATCAATGAAAAACAATATCATTCACATCAAACTTTGCGAGTTTGAGTAGATATTTTTGTACATTTATAGTCCGCGAAGCCAGTAAAATCAAGGCTTTGCGGACTTCGTGCTTCTAAGGTGGTAATAAAATGGTAATGTTTTTAGAGCCGAAACTGAAATTTCATTCTACAAAATTTGCGATAGGCGAATGAAATAGATAGAATGTTACCAAAGGACATTGCAAAGTATTTGTGGTAATGGTGGAAAAATTTAGCTATTGGAGATTGTGCTTAAAGTATGCCTGCAAAGGGATATATGTCAGCCCGAAGGATTTGATGCGTATGGGCATCCATTCGAGTTATTTCATCTGGATATGGAAAGGATAGGTATAGTGCCAAAGAGGGCGCCCGCTAAGATAATAGATTTTCGGGCACACATAGAGAATAAACATACTATCGATTAGTCTGATGAAAAATAGCAGAAACATTTGACGTGACATATGAGGAATCTTTCGCGTTTAGTGGCGGAATCAGTATTGATTAAGACATAAAGAAATTGGTAATAAGGAGAGATGGAATATTATGGCAAACGAAGAGATAGCTAGTCAGGTGTTGGATTATTGGTTTGCGATTGAGTTCTTGGGGCAGGACTCTTATGATGTATGTACTGAAGAATCCAAACTTGTTCGAGCATTAAAAACATTTAAAAAAGCTGATCAGTCTACAAAGAATAAGCGTAGGCAAATCTCTGTTTTTGAACTTGTAAATAGCGAATCTGACATATATTCTCAAATTGTGAATCAAGCAAAGGAATGTGATATGACGATTTGGGGAAATCTGACATTCTATATTGGCAGGGTGTCTAGACAGGCGTGCATAGAAAAACTTGCTCAGGAACTTGGTGCAAAGCTAGAGCAGGAGGAGAGAAATTCAGAGTATATACCAATACTTAGTTTTCAGTGCACTACGAACGGAGCTTATGTAGAACATTCACTTTCTCTCTCTACTGTTATATGGGCAATATCTCAGGTAGAAGGAAAACAAAACGGAAAACTATCTGATCTGTTATCAAGTAGGGCGTATTCTGATACGATAGAACAGTTGGAAAGGGAGTTCTTTGAATCAGATAATTTCAACGAACAAGAGGCTATAGAGGAGGCGTCTGTTAAGGTGAATTCGGAAGGTATGCCAGTTTTTGCTGATGATGCTATAGTAGCTTCGAAAATTATGAGTATACATTCTGAAATTGTTAAAATGTATGGAAAATTTTTCCCGGAGAATGTGATTGAGGAAAGAAATGGTTTTAAATATCAGTTGTTTAAGAATTCAAAAGCTAAAGATAAATACGACGATGATAATTATATGGGATTGAGCCATGATTTCTTTTCTAATGATCTGAAGATGGTCAAAGAATCCATAGAAGCAGGAAAAGATGATTTTTCAACAGGTATGTTGTCTAACCTAATTGATTATATCTGTGCACCTCATGATGTCTTAGAAGAAAGACAACGTCATGATTTCGTCAGACCTAAAGATAAAGAGGTATTTTATAAGGAAATAGCCGAAATTCTCAACATGGAGAATGCTCCTCTTGGTAAATGGCCGTCCAGGTATATGCCTGCGTTAATGCAGCAGATTGCTATAAATATAGCAATATCAAACCGGCAGAGAGGAATATTTGAAGAAAGTGGGAATGTTTTTTCTGTGAATGGTCCGCCCGGAACTGGTAAGACGACACTATTAAAAGAGATTATTGCAAATAATATTGTTGAAAAGGCCAGAGCTCTCAGCCAATACGATACACCGGATGATGCCTTTGAAGGTGTGAAGTTTGTGTGTGGCGAATTGAATGGGGCGTATGCACAGTATTATCCGAAGTGGTTTAGGTTCAAAGATGAACATATTGCTGACTTTGGAGTGCTTGTTACATCCAGCAATAATACGGCTGTAGAAAATATAACAAAGGAACTCCCTCTTGAAAAAGGGATTCTTGATAATTTAAAAATTGTTTCTGACGGAAATATGCCAGATAGTCCGGAGAAGGCTCAACAATTAAGAACGATCTGTAAGATGTTTTCTACTTCTGAAACAGAGAAAAAATTAAACGTTTATCAAAAAGATACTAAGCGACAGGGTGAATACCCAGAGATATATTTCACTGGGTATGCAAAGAAATTTTTTGGAAATGCAGAAAAGGATGCAGATGCATGGGGAATGGTTGCTGCTCCACTTGGTAAAAAATCTAACATAAGTGGTTTTTACTATGATGTTCTGAATCCAATTTTGCAGGACTTCATGATAAAAAATGCTGACATTGAAGACAGAATTCCTGAATATAGAAAAGCCAGAGATGCGTTTTCTAAACAACTGGAAGTAGTTAGTTCTCTTCAAAGTCAACTAAAAAGTTACGGCGATATTTCTCTTAAAGCACATCAGTTATGTGCTTCTTTTGAGCAAATACGAGCTAAAAATATTTCTTTGATTATTTGTTGTGATGAGGAAATTAAGTCTTTTGAAAATCAGATAGTTTATACAAATACTGAAATAAAAAAAGAAGAAGACAATCTCAGTAACTTTACAACATTATATTCAGAAGCTGATTTCAAATTAAAAGAGTCTGAGAAAAGGATGAAAGATTTGTCAGAACAGGAAATTAGTTATAAGAAACAAGCTTTAGATGTGGAAAATTCTGTCGGTTTCTTTACAAAAATTTTTAGAAAAAGCAAATATCAATCTGCGCTTGATTTGGCTGAATGCTTTAGATTGAAGGCACAAGAATGCACGATTGCTGTTAATCAAGCCTCACATAAAATTGGCGTAGAAAGAGCGCAAGTCGAAAAATACCGTATTGATAAAGATAATGCTTTACAACGATTACATGAGTCAAAGGAAAGACTCAAAAAGCTAGAGGGAAATAAGTCTACTACTCAGATGAGAATTCTTCGGTTGAAGGGAGAAATTAATAATGCACAAGTCAGAGCTGAAGCAGCCAAGTCAGAATGCGAAAGAGACTTAAGGGAATATCTTAGTGCTGGAGATATGAAGACAGGCAAAGTTCTGGATGATACATTTATTGAGGATGTTCTTTCTAAGAATGATAAAGTATCTACTAAAGCGCAGATTTCTAATCCATGGTCTACGGAAGAATTTAATCGAGAAAGGGAAAAATTATTTTATCTAGCCCTTCAAATGACAAAGGAGTTTGTCCTAAGTTCTAAGTCGTGCAGAACAAATTTGTGTATTTTAGGTCAATATTGGGGGTTTAGAACAGAAAATGATACAGATAGAATCAAATTCCATAAGCAGGATAGAGAAGCGATGATAGCCTCATTATTCCAGACATTGTTCTTGATTACACCGGTTATATCTTCTACGTTTGCTTCCGTTGGAAGATTATTAAGAGATATGAAAACACCGGGGTGCATAGGCACACTTGTAATAGATGAGGCAGGGCAGGCTCAACCGCAGATGGCTGTTGGTGCATTATACAGAGCGAGGAAAGCTATAATAGTAGGCGATCCAAAGCAAGTGGAGCCAGTGGTAACAGATGATCTTAAGCTCTTGAAAGAGGCGTATTCAGAACCTGTATTTGCAAACTATAAAAACAAGTCATTATCGGTACAAAGCTGTGCGGATATAATGAATCCTTTTGGTACTTCCTATGATAACGGAACGGATTATCCTGATTGGGTTGGATGTCCGCTGCTTGTACATAGAAGGTGTATTTCTCCTATGTATGAAATATCGAATCGTATTTCATACAATGGAATTATGAAGCAACAAACCTTGCCACCATCAGATGGTAAGGTTGAGTCTTTTATTTACGAAAAATCGCAGTGGATAAATGTAACTGGGGTTGAAAACGGACATGGAGATCATTATGTAGCTGAACAAGGTAATGTTGTCTGCGAAATGGTAAATGTTTCTTTCCAGAAGGCAATTAAGATATCAAAAATGCAGGTTGACACCAAGCCAAGTCTCTATATTATCACTCCTTTTACTACTGTGGTGAGTGGATTACGGAAGGCAATTGGTACATATGCAACTAGAAACAAAAACTCTGCTTTAGGGGTTAGTACATCTCTTGATGAATGGTTATATGATAATATTGGTACAGTTCATAAATTTCAGGGAAAAGAGGCAAACGAGGTGATTTTTGTTCTCGGATGTGATGAGTCGCAGAAAAATAGATATGCTGTAAAAGGTTTCGTAAATAGCAATATCGTTAACGTGGCGGCTACCAGGGCAAAATATAGGTTTTACATGGTAGGGGATCAAAAGGTTTGGGGAAAAAATGAATATGTTAACGAAGCCAAGTCTATTATGGATAGGTTACTTATAGAGGATGCGGAAGAAAATAATTAAGCTCTCCTGAGTCACATTGATCAATTTCTAGAACATCATTATATCTGTTTCTCAAACAGGAAAGAGCCAAGATAGAGAATTAGAATGTGAGTTAGGAATAAGTTGATTCCATGTTTTAGATAGGGATGAATTTACTTTTACAAATGAGGCGGAGAGGTTGCTCTATCCAGAAAAATTCTTGTTGCTGAATCATTATTTTTAACGTAAGCGATGAATAACATACCGTTCCAAATTTAATTGAAGATTTGGGATAATACAGTCAATAAACAGTAAATGACTACTTTATCTATTTTCAGATCTGGATGCGGACGTATCACTCTTCTTTTCTTAAGCAAAGGTAGCCGTTTACGGTGTTTAACTACTTTAGCTAACAGGAGGAGCAGCTTATGCGTAATAAGAGAAGAACAGACGAAGAATGGCTGTCATTGATTCAGCAATGTCGCAGCAGTGGATTTTCTGACCGTGTCTGGTGTGAGCAGAATGATATCTCTATCAATACGTTTTATAATACTGTCACAAGGCTGAGAAAGAAATCATGTATGATTCCAGAGACAGACAGGTTAACCGTGGATGCCACACATGAAATCGTACAACTTTCCATTACAGAAGAATCGCATATACCGATATCGGATCCAGTCAGACCGCTGTCAACAGATGCAGCATCAGAAGGTGAAGCACTGACAGTTATCATAAACGGCTGTAAAGTTACAATCAATAATCATGCCGGCAGGGATGTGATCTATCATACGATATCTGCCCTGCGAAAACTTTGATCGGTGATCTGTCCAGAGTACAGAAAATCTATCGTAAGCGATGAATAACACACCGCCTACCATATCTATATCTTCAAATCAGGGGAAATATTCGTTATTATCTAAATCGGGAAAGGGATGTTGAAAAAATCTTTCACTCAATTGAAAAATTAGATTTGAAAGTAAGAGTCACAAAACCGGATAAAAAAATGATTGTCAAAGAAATTCAGCTATATATAAATGGCAATTAAGCAGAGCAGCCTGATGCAACATTATGAGGTCAAAAATGCTAAGAAAATTTATTCATAGCTCTTTTATTTAAAGCAAAAATAGGTTATATTATTCTGGAATTTGAAGAAAGTGGGTATATTATGAAGGAATTTTTGATATGCCATGCCCTTATTGTGGAAAAGATATCTATGCACAGGTGGAGGCATATGAATATCCACCCGGAGCGATAAATTATGTCAGAAATACAGTTGTTGATGGGGCAGAACTTCAAACAGAATTAAGTGAGCAGAGTTTTATGTTGGAAGAGTTTTGAAGTGTGAAATAGAACAGTAGAATGATATTTAATAAAGCTGCAAACGAAGCAACAAGATAAAATTGATGCTTTGCACAGACATGGTTCTATGCTATAATAGCGCATAATGGCAAAAATCAAAGGATGAGAGGATTATCATGAACGAGGAAGAAGTACAGATTGATTTAATGACATTGCTGCACTATATATTACGTAAGTGGCGTAGTATTGTTGTTGTAATGCTGATTGTGGCAGTTGCTGCTAATCTATATTCGGTAAAGAAAAGTATGTCAGAAGCGGCATCTGTAAGCGCAGCTGAAGAAGAAGTGGATATAGAAAAGCAGATTGAAAATGCAAAAGAGGAATTGACAGCGGATGAGCTGGAACAGGTAGAACGTGTATATTCCATGTATGAGTATAATTCGCAATTATATCAGGAAAATGAAGAATATCTTGAAAAGTCAGTGTTGATGCAGCTGAATCCAAATGAGATTCCGACGGTAATGCTGAATTATCAGTTTAAGAAAGATCAGGCAGATGAAGAACTGTCTAATATCTTTACCATGTATGAGAATGCATTATTAGATAAAGATACTTGTACAGCAATCATGCAGGTATTTGGAGAAGAATATGCAAATACATCAGTCAGGAAATTGATATCAGTTACAGATACAGAGAATGTACAGAATAAAGATATTATAAAGATTCAGGATGAAAAAAACTCTGGCATTCTGAGGATTCAGATTTATGCGTGCAGCGAGGAACAGTGTGAGCAGGTTGCAGAAATTGTGAAGAAACGGGTGTTGGAATATACAGAGCAATTGCAGCAGATATTTGGAAATTATACAGTAAATGCTATTTCGGAGCAGTATTATATATCTAGTGATAGTGCGCTCAATGTGCAGAAGTCAGATGCGGTTAATGCAGTAAATAACGCATATAACGCAATGAACAATATCACTTCTGGACTTTCGGAGAGACAGATAGGATATTTTAATCTGCTTACAAAAGATGGTGAGGATCAGACACTTGTAAAAGTGGACACTGAAGAAAATGAGAATGTGATAGTTAAAGTACAGTACATTAGCATGAAGTATATTCTGATTGGACTTCTGGCAGGTATGCTCCTTGCAGTATGCTGGTATGCAGTTATTTACATCATGACACAGACAGTGAAAGATGTAGATGAAGTGAAGATAATTACAAATCTTCCGGTATTTGGAACTGTGCTAAGAAACAATGAGAATGGAAAGCGAAATATTATTGATCGATGGATTGATTCATGGTTTGTGCATGATAAGAAGAGTGAGAATAATGAACTTTTATTAACACGTATCAGCCATGAAGTGGCAATGCTTGCAGGACAAAAGGACAAGAAGAGTCTTTTGATCGCATGTTCAGGAACTGACCAGAATGTGAAGAAACAGGCAGATAGTCTTGTGGAGAAGTTAAGAAAGCTTGGAATGAATGTTACAAGTACAGATAGTCTGGTTTCTGATAATACGGAAGTGCTGAAACAATTAGATAGTGCAGATAGTGTAGTCTTTGTAGAGCAGTTGATGAAATCTGAAAGAAATCAGATCAGGGAGGCTATAGAGCTTTGCAGGCGCTGTCAGGTTGAAGTGCTTGGAAGTGTAATTGTCGGAAGCGATTCATATTAGAATTGTAATATTTGATAAAAGTTCATATTAAAGAAAGTTGCCACTTTACGAGGCTAATCGTAAAGTGGCAACTTTTTCTTATAAGGAAAATGCGATTTGCGATTCATACAATAGAATCCGATGATTAATGTGAAGTAAGAATATGTAACAATGTGGCAGTACACTAGAGGGAGAAAACTAATTGCATAATAAAAGAGAAAAAAATCGTAATAAAAAGATACAAGCTGCAATAAAAATGCATATACAATATATTTTTGCGCTTTTTATATATTATTGTGCTTTGTTTTATAAAGAAAGCAACTTTATACATATTAAGAATGCAGGAATTAGTTTTTCTTTTGATTTTTGGTTTATAGGTGGATTGCCAATCTGGATTATTTATATAGCTTGGTTTGGGTATTGGAAAAAAGAAAAAGAGAGAAAGAAGGAAAGAAACTTTTTTTACCGCAAACAATTTGTTACAGATAGCAAAAATGCTAAGTATATTTTAAAAGAAAAAAATGCTTTTTGGACGATAATAGAACGATTAGTGGTTGCTGGTGTGTTTGTAATACTAATTTCATTGGTACAGGAAAAGAATTTAATCAATCCTATTGCAAATGAAATAATAGAATATCATAATAAGAAAACAAATTTATTTGATATATTGAATGCGTATGCGGTTATAATTGCGGTTTATCCAATAGTACTCAATCATGCTAATGAAATGCGTTTCTTCACGAATGGAAAAGAAACTCCAATTATAATAACGTATAAATACTGTATTATGATTTCATTTTTTTCCATTATTATATTAGGAATTCTTTTTAGGTTAAATTTAAAAAACAAGACTTCCCAGATAATTGAGTATATAGGCAAGAGCACAATTACTGCTGCGGCACTCTGCCTTAGCTTATGTGTACTCATAATGTTGGCTGGAATTATTGTTTGCAATGTAGATTATGATAAAAAAATAGTGAAAAAGATGGATCGAGCATTTCCTAATATATATGTTCCTAATATCAAAAGTAGTGCATGCGAAATTGCGAGAATTTTTGATGAAATGAATCGATTGTTGGAAAAAAGCTATAAAAAAATGAAAACTGTGAAAATAGAAAATATAGAGGCAGTTTATTGGAAAAATTCTTTAGAAAAGAATGAAGACAATATTAGAATAAATAAAGATGAAATGAAGAAATTGTGCATTATATGGGGGGTAATACTTTGTTTTCTTTACTTTGGAATCGTGAGCAATTATTTGTCTAGCATACAGGGTGTATATGTAATGATATTTTTTCTGGCAATTGGATATATAATGGACATTAAGACAGTTAAATCTTTGGAAGACGAGTATAAAAGCAAGTTTTTTCAAAAACTATATAGAGATAGTTGGGGATATTATTTGTATATGGACAAATGTATAATATATAAAACTTCATATAATAAAGTGTGGAAAATTAGAAGGAAATATGTAAAATATGCAAATTCTTTAATTGAGATTAAAAAAATAGCTAGTTTTGTAAATTGTGCATCAAAATTAACATATTTAAATTATACAGAAGAAAAAAAGAGAGAAAAAATATTAGAAGGATTTATTACGTTTATACGAGATAAAATGAATGTAACAGAAGTAAATGAGATGATTTGTATTCCTTTATTGATTTCAGGGTTTATTTTAGATGAAAAAGATAATATAGCTATGCAGGAAATAGTTTCAGAAATAGTTGAAGATGAACACGTCGAAATTATAACTCAGATTTATGCAGCTGTATTGCGTGATTTATATGGAAACGATTATGAGTATAATAAGAGTAATTGTTATAATTATTTAATGAAATATGACAAATTCAAAAATAAAATGTAGGGAGGAGGAAGTATTAAGAAGTGGAGAACATAGGAATTCTCTTTTAGGAGTGCAGATTATGCTTTCAAATAATGAAGCTGAGATGGAATATGTTGGCACATAAAAATCATTTGTATCAGGAAGCTTTAGTGGAAAGTCAGATAGGATAGTGCAAGAATATATAAAGCGAATATGGTATGAAGGAATTAAAATTTCACACAATTTATCCGATATATAGAATAAAATAAAGAGAGGAAAAGGCAAGGACAGTGTATGGATTTTGTTAGAATGTACTACAACAGCATAGAAGTAATGCCAAAGATATTGATAAGTCATTTTTTGCGATATATGGGATTTTATATAGAAGAAATAGCAGATGGAACACAACCGAGCAATAAAGTATCTTCTCTGGATGTTTATATTCTAAGTAAAGAATATGAAAAACAAAATCAGGGATGTATTACAATTTCTGATATAGAGAAATCAATTATTATATGGATTAAAGATGACGTTGATAAGATAGAAAATGAAAATCAATATGTTATATATCAGGGCAATCCAAATAATTCACAACAGTTATTACAGGATTTCCTGAATAAATTTATAGAAATTTTCCGAAAACAAAAGTCAGAAAAACCAAGATTGCTGGGAAGTGTGCAGGATATACAGGGAACATTGAATACCATTATGAATTTGTATCTTTCATATGAAATCCTTCAGTGCAGCATATATACAAGATGTTTTTATGAGCAGGATGGATTATATTGGAGAGCATTTGATAATTATACTTCTTTTATAGATGGGGTGCAAAAAAGGACCGGAAAAGATTGTAAAAGTGATCTGGTAAAGTATGTAAAAACCTATGCAGAATATGAACTGGATATTATATGTAAAAAGAATTTCAGAAAATTGAAGTATCCAGTGAAAGAACTTGTACATCAAAGTTATAAACTTGTGGAAAAGTATCGGGAGAATGAGCAGATTTTGATTTTGAAGGCAGATATAGATTTGGAGTTGGATGATTTTTGGTCAGGGGCAGCAAATGAATTTGCAGATGCGTATTTGGTGGAATGTGCATATGCTCATTATAAGAGAGGAAGGATTATCAGAAAATATACAAATATGTATGATTTAGCGATTAATTACGAAAAATGGGCAATACGATATAAAAAGGATTATTTCAGTGCATGGTATCAGATTGCAGTCTGCTATGAGAGTCAGGGAAATTATGAGGAGGACGTTAAGGCATTTGAGCAGATATGCCTGATTTTAGATAAAAAGTTTAACAAACATCTATTGTCACCAATTGAAATAGAATATTTATATAAAGCAGTGGTGGGAATTGTAAGGATAGAGAATGATCGACTGGGGAATATTTACAGGGCAGAATCATATAGAAATCTGGCAAAGGAGGTTATAAAAGAGGTACAGAATACGAATTATTTGAATGAGGTATGGTCAAATACAGGCGAAATACAGATAGGTGAAAAAAATATTGCAGCAGTCATTGAAGATACGATGAGAAGAAATCTGGAAGAACAGTGTGGGGATGTTGAGGGTGGATAGTGTCAAATGACCTATGAAAAAACTGAGCAAAAGAAAAAGGCTCAGATG
>OHTH01000488.1_pt1 | contig 25272 bp, 19 predicted proteins | sample 1578831 | NCBI WGS metagenome assembly OHTH01 (sample SAMEA3879590, study PRJEB24766) | human gut metagenome | biome: human-associated habitat; feature: feces | place: USA | collected 1985/1987 | reverse complement strand
GATTTGTCACTCATCCCAAGTTTCTCCGCAACTTGTTTTTGGGTTAATCCTAACAATTTTCTCTTGTCAGCAATATATTTTCCTGTTTTTATGAGATCCATAGTATCCCTCCTTTAAGATGATACTAACTGATAATCTAACATTTTAACACCCCTTAGAAGTAGAATAAGCATGTTTTATGAACATACAGCCTATCAAGATAGCCAGTTTTATCTATATCGCCAAATCCAACGAGCAAATTTTCCTCTACTGCAACGAGAGTATAATGTTGTAAAAAAGAACTATTCCATACATCCAAATCATCATTTCCTTTTCATCTGGTTTTGATTCTGCCCGTTAACCCCTTTACACTTTTATGATATCTCCCCATGCTGCGCACAGTTTTTCAAAGGTCCATGCCGCATTTGCAGGGCTTGTGGACGGCAGCGTGACTGCCTCCATGCCTGTCAGCGGAAGCTGATATTTCTTATAAAGTGCCCCTGCTTTATTTCCGTTTGCAATGACCTGCTTTATATCGGCTGTGGCAAGAATTTTCCTTATATCTGTCGGTTCGACGGTTTTGATGCTATTGTCGCTCGAACCCTTGATATCACAGCTTTGTATCACATCCCATATGGCTATGTGGTTTTTAAACAGCATATATTTCTTCTCATCTATCGTCTCCGGCACCGGTTCATCCAATAGATACGCAAGCAGCTTCCAGAAACGGTTCTGCTTGTGTCCGTAATAGAAATTGTTTTCCCTGGATTTTACGGATGGAAGCGTTCCGAGGATGAGGATTCGGCTGTTTTCGTCATAGACAGGCTTAAAGGAGTGGGTTATGTGCTCGTATTCCATTAGCCTTTATCACCTCTTATCATCTTTAAACGTTCTCCTTTGTTATTTCAATATTTCTTCCACTTTACAGCTATGTTTTTTACTTTCCTTCCAATAACCAATTCCAACCGCAAGTATCCTTCCTGTGTATATCTTTTGCCCTGCAAGTTTAGGCATAAATTTAAGTGCATACTTTTTATCTATGATTTGTGCAATTGCTTCATCCGGAGTGTGATCTACCTTTAATTCAAGGATTATACAATCTGCAGTTGTATCATATGGATAAAAAATAAAATCTACATATCCTGTTCCGGCCTTATCCTCACGCTCCACACGATAACTGTCCCTTGCTGCAAGATATACCAGATTAACTATTGCAGATAACTCTGTCTCATGATTATACGATAGCAGAGGCACCTCCGTGTTATGCGCAAATTCCAGTATCCTTTCCATAGTCAGCGTGTCCCCTGCCAAGGTTGCCTTAAGCATTTTCTCGGACTCTTTTGCTAAACGGTATACATATCCCAATGACTCATTTTTTACAAGAAGCTCATCAAATTTCTCCATCAGCTCTCTGTTTGGAATGCACACTTTTCCATTAAGATAGCTTAAAAATCCATACACTACCATCGCAGAATATATCTCGTCTCTTGTTGAAAGATTCATTGATGTTGCCGCATACTCTTGTATTTTTGCAGTCACGGACTCACCGGATATCATAAGTGCCAGATCATCCCTGACATCAGAAATATTATTTCTGATATAATAATATATCTCATCATATGGTCCCGAGCTTGTCCAGTAATTTGCAAGATTGTTAAACTGCAATGCAAATACCACTGAACGTGGATTGTAAACACGTTCCCCCGACTTTGTATAGTAACCATTATACCAGTCACGGAGTCCTTTCCTCGTCACGCTCTTTTCCTTATGCTGCCTGTCACACTCTACAATATAGCGTCTGTACAGATCATCCACTTCATCATCGGTAAATCCAAAATACTCTCCAAACATCGGTGAATTTACCATTGTAAACTCTGCAAACATATTAAGCTCAGAACCACTGGAATATTTTGCAATAGGTAAAATGCCTGTCATATATGAAAGAACCACATATGGGCGATCCTTCAAAAGATTACTTAAAAATGCCACATATTTTTCTTTATCAATCTCATTTATAAAATCTCTGTGGAATATAAAATCCCATTCATCCAATACAAATATAAATTTCTCACCACACTGCACAAATACACTCTCAAGAATGTCTCCGACTGCATCTGCCTCATTTATTTTAACCTGTGGAAATGCTTCCTTTACATCTTCAATCAAAAGTGCTTCTATGCGCTCAATATATTGTGTATATGAATCACAGTTTCTTGGCATTTTACTGAAATCTATGCGAATGACATTATATTGATTTTTATATCTTCTATAGTCATCCACCTGTGATATTGTAAGACTATCAAAAACTTCACTCGAATCCGATGCTTTCTGAAAAAATGAGCTAATCATATTTGCCATAATTGTTTTGCCAAATCTACGCGGTCTGGTAATACAAATATGACGATTTCCTGCGCTTACATATGGAAACAATTCCCTAAGCATAAGTGTTTTATCCACAAAATACGGACTTAAGCTCTCACTTTTATACAATGTATATGGTGTTATGCTGTTCAGATATGTTCCCATAGTGTCTGCTCCTTTTCGATACCTGTCTTTTCTATAGTTTTATTATACCTTATAGCTGATACTTTTACGAGTCAATTAAATGATTTTTCTCATAAAAAAACTCACAATCGTTTTTTCGATTGTGAGTTTGCACATCTGCTAAACACATTATATATGAGTAATCTGATTTCATCAGCTCAGCTCAATCTCATATGCTCCGGCTTCAAAATCCACCGTTAGAAGCGCATATGCTTCACCGTTATCATAGCGGATTGAAAGCTTTGGTCCTTCTCCTGCTACTGTGATGACAGCTCCCTTCTCAAATGCCTTATGGGTGTTTCTCATGCGAAGCAGCTCAAGCTGCTTTGCAACAACATCCTTTTTTAGCGCCTCCTCAATATCGGAAGCACTGAGGTTTGTTCTGTTTATTTCCTTATGTCCTGATTCTCCTGCGCGCCTTACCGCCTCATGGTCATTTTTGCCTGCAAAGAGGTCCAGATACCATACCTGCGGCTTGCCCGGCATGAACATCTGAATAGCACGGGCCAGAAGCATTTTGCTGTCAGACTCACCAAGCGCACTGTAATATGTGGCATTGACCTGATAATATATATTCTTCTGTCCATGAAGATTTTTGACCATGCCGCCACGAGATACAATCAAATCTATAAGCGAGCGAATATCGTCCTCCGGAAGCAGACCCTTTAAATCCAGAAGAGGTATGCCGTCATGGCAGCCAAGCATATTGACAGTGGAGATTTTATCATCCACAACCTCACGCGCCCATTTTGCAAGGTAATCTGCTCTCCTGTTCTCAATCGCGTCAATTACCAGTCCCGGTAAAAAGAAATCATATGTGGCATAGCCCTTATCTGCAAGGGTTTTGTATATTTTCTCCTCATATGCCGCGTGTATTTCAGGCAGCAGAGTCAGCCCGAGCGGAGCTGCAAGCTCATGGATCTGCTGTAGAAATTCCCAGGTCTCAGGATCATTCAGGAAATTCTTTTTCCCCGGTGCCTTAGGCGCATAGGCAAATGCATCGAGCCGCACAATAGCCGCACCGTAAGATGCTATTTTTTCAAGTGTTTCACGATAAAAATCCCATACCTTTTCGGACTTTATATTTAAATCCATCTGCCCCAGATATTCTCTGCCATGCACCTCCTGGTAAAATGTGTTCCAGTATGGCACCCTTCGTCCATCCGGAAACTCAACCATGAGAATCGGAAGCCCCGGCTTTCTGAAAAACATCTGCTTTAAGCATGACTCATCAGGCTGTATGTAGCCCTCGTCCGTCATGACTCCATGACCTTCCCAGAATTTGTTCCAGTCTATGAAAAAATCCCGGTACTCCGACTCATCGCCCTTTTCCACAAGATCCTTGAACTGTGGTGACTGTGCCGAAGCATGGTTTAAAATAAAATCAAGCTTTAAGTCAATCCCCAGCTCCTTCAATTGCGATAAATCCTCTATTGTCGCAAGCTCCTCATTCAGATTGTAGTCCACGACCGAAAATCCGCGATCCAAATCCGAATGATACAGGCTTGGCAGAATATAAAATGATGAAAATGTGTCCTGCATTTCCTTCTTTTTTAGCAGCGCTGCGATATCGGAAAGCTTACCGCCCAGACTGTCAGGATATGCGTTAAGCATAGGTTTATTGTTCATAGACTTTGCCATCCTTTCCAACTACTATACGCGCATTTTTACTCTGTAAATCAAGCTTTTCCTGCTCCAACTCTACCACGCGGCATATGAAAGGGCTTGCGGCGTTTTCGTCACGTCCTCTCTTAATGCGGCGCGCCTTAGTCTCCTCAGGCGAACTCTCCAAAAATACAGGTATATCAACACCCTTAAGGTATTCGCTTCCTCCGTGGGTCCACTCCAGGATGAGCACCTTAATTCCTGTAAAATCAGTTTCATCATATGAGATATCACCGTCCTGGCGGCCCATATGCTTTATCTCAATTATATCTTTTCCTTCCTTAAACTCTGAAAGCTCCTTGTTAATCCTGTCAAAGTCAATCTCCTTAGGTGTTCCAAGATATCCACGTAAGCCATCCTCGCCGGACTCGTTATACACATTAAGGCGTTCTTCGTCGTTTCTCATCGGGATACGGTGTGGATAATTGTCCCCAGTCAGCACATAGCAGGCTGTATTATCGTTAAGGAAATACTGCTGCAGGGCTGCTGCAATCGTTGTCTTTCCTGAGCCTGAGCCGCCGTAGATGCTTATTACAATACGTTTATCAGAAGAACTATCTGCAGTGTCAGCCTCACTTAATTTTAGATTGCCGCACACCTTCTTTATCTCATCATACAGCTTCTTTGCCTCATCAAGCCTGATAAATGAAAACTGATATGCCTCATACTCCTTTGTTGCAAACGGAAGCGGTATTCCGGCATTCATCAGTGCTGCACCTGTGTACTGCCTGCCGGTATTTTCCTCAATATATACTGCATCCGACTCCAAGCCCTTAAGCTTCACATAGCAAGCAGCCGCGTTTGCCTCCGCATACAGACGAACCACGCTCACAAGCGCCCTGTCCTTTGCCCTTGAGACAGACATCCACGCAGCCACCTCATCCTCAAATGGGCTTGTAAGGCGCCAGTAGGTGCCCTCATTTATAAGCATCTCATACTTCTTAAAGGTCTTGATCTGCTCTCTGATTTCTTCCTTTTCCTCATCCGACAGAAGGGCCGGATTCAGCTCATAGCCAAAGGTTCCTGCCATGGCTGTGATGCCTCTTGTTTTAAGGCTTGTCACTCTGCCGGTCTGATGATTTGGCACTGCCGATACATGCGCTCCCATGGACGATACCGGATAGAAGAATGATGTGCCATACTGTATTCTTGTACGGTTTATGGCATCTGTATTGTCACTGCACCATATCTGTGGACTGTAGTAGAGCATGCCTGCATCAAATCGTCCACCGCCACCGCTGCAGCCCTCAAGAAGTATATCCGGATATCTTGTCACCAGACGCTCCATAAAATCATACACTCCAAGCACATAGTCGTATGCAAGATTTCCTGCATACACATCAGCCATGCTTCTGTTCATATCCCACTTCACGTAGTCGATTTTTCCCTGGTCAAACACTGCGCAGATCTGATTGAAAATATTGTCCCTGACTTCTTTTCTCGAAAAGTCTAAAAGAAGCTGGTTTCTTGAGCGTACAGGAAGCTTTCCCGGAATCTGGATAGCCCAGTCAGGATGCTCTCTGTACAGATTACTGTCCTCATTTACCATCTCAGGCTCAATCCATATTCCAAACTTCACACCCTGCGCATGCACTCTGTCGATGAGCTCTGAAAGTGTTCCGCCAAGCTTTTTCTCATTCACAAACCAGTCTCCGAGTGATGAATTATCATCATCTCTCTTTCCAAACCAGCCGTCATCCATGACCACCATATCTATGCCCAGTGATGCGGCCTCCTTTGCAAGGTCTACTATCGTATCACCGGTAAAGTCAAAGTAAGCAGCCTCCCAGCTATTGATGAGCACCGGTCTTACCTCATGTGCAAATCTGCTCCTGCACACATGCTCACTGATGCAGGTGTGGTACTGATGGGAAAGCTGTGAGAAACCGTCTGCCGAGTATGACATAATCACCTCAGGCACTGTAAAGTTCTCTCCTGCCGCAAGCGGATATGAAAACAGCTCATCGGAAAGCCCCATTAAAAGGCGTGTCTGGTTAATCTGGTCCTTTTCTGCCTCACATGAGAAGTTGCCACTGTATACAAAAAGCATACCATAGCAGTCGCCTGCATTTTCTGTAGTATCGCGCTGTGCGAGAATAACCGCCGGATTGTACTGGTGGCTTGAGGTTCCTCTGCGGCTTCCGAATGAAAGTGTGCCGTGTCCTAAGTGTGTGCGCTCAAGATTGCGCTCCATGGCATGCTTACCGTAGAATCTGATCACATCATAATCTCCGTAAACCATATCCAGACAGGCAGCATGAGCCTTTTCAATTGTAATATCCCCACTGCCTGTATTTTTAATGAGCACACTTCTTGTGATGACATCACAAGCCTCAAGCACACCATAAAGCAGATGCACCTCAACGCCTGCGATATCATCGCTAAGAACTATTTCAAGAGTCTGTGCTTCATCATCAGATGCCCACACTGCCGGAAGTCCCTTTAGAGCATATTTTCCGTCTCTGATTTCATGACTCTTATAAAGAAGCTCAACACTCTCAGTACCCTGTTCGTTTTTAATATCAAGCGCAATATTTCTGAAATCGCCTGTGCCAAGTGTCGGATACTCCTGTGGCAGTGCATCAAGCGAATATGTGCGGTTCATGCCTGCTGCGTAAGGATTGCCTGAAAAGCCTCTGTCAGCATATGTCAGCACATAGTCCATATCACATGTGCTTTTTGCTCCATAGTACAGATGCAGCAGATAGCCTAGTCTGTCCACCTGCATCTGATATGTGGTGTGAGCTGTCTGTAAAGTAAAAATTTTCTTGTTTGGATTAAATATAATTGCCATAAAATCACCCCATATTATTGTTAAAATAGTGTTTAAAAATTATCCCTTGATTGCACCGTTTGCAACACCGTTTAATATCTGCTTCTGGCAGATTATATAGAATATAAGTATCGGTATCAAAGCCAGAATATATGATGCAAATGCCAGATTGTAGTTGGTTCCAAACTGTGTCTGGAAATTCAGCTGTGCCAACGGCAGTGTATTCTGTCCTGTTCCTGACATGATGACAAGCGGTGTCATGACATCATTCCAGGTACCGAGTGCTGTCAGGATGGCTACTGTCGCATGCATAGGCTTCATCATAGGAAATACAACTCTCCAGTATGTTGTCCATGTGCTTGCGCCATCGATGTCTGCAGCCTCCTCAAGTGCCATAGGGATATTTTTCAAGTATCCACTATATAATAATACATTCATTGGCATGTAAAATACAAGATATAAAATGATAACTCCTGCCCTGTTTCCAAGTCCCATCTGCGCAGTCTGCTTTACAAGAGGCATCATGAGAATTGAGAATGGCACAAACATACCGCTTACAATGTAAAGATATATGAAACGGAAGCTCTTTTTCCTTGCCATGCCTCGTCCGATAACATATCCTGCAACCGAATGGATAAGGATTGCGAGAACAATGGTCACAATAGTGATAAGTAAGCTGTTTCCGAGAGAATGCCAGAAATCAGTCACCTTCATAGCCTCTGTGAAGTTTGAAAAGCTCCACTTTGAAGGGAATGAAAGAGCTCCTGCGACATCATTTGTCATCTCACTCGGTTTCTTGAAGGCAATGATAACAGCCATATACAGTGGGAAAAATACGGTTAAGGTTCCCAATATTAAAACGATGGTAAGTACCCAGTTTGTTTTTTGTTTTTTCATTATAACTGCTCCTCCTTCTTATTCATAACGCCCATCTGGAATAGTGAAATAGCCACAATTACAACAAAGAAAATTACTGCGTTTGCACTCTGGAAGCCAAACTGTCCTCCATCCATACCATTTCTGTAAATCAGGTATGAGATTGACTCAGTGCTCTGCGCCGGGCCGCCCTTTGTCAATGACATAATCTGGTCAAATACCATGAGGAAGTTCTTTGTGCTGAGCACCAGATTGATTGTAACAAATGGCATAACGAGTGGAAATGTAACCTTCCAGAACTGCTTCCATTTGCCTGCTCCGTCGAGCATGCTGGCTTCGTAAACATCCTCAGGCACTGTCTGCAGTCCGGATATATAAATGATGGTATTCATGGCAACTGCCTGCCATACCCCGACAATCAGCACACCAATCCATGCATATTTTTCACTCGCCAGAATACTGTTTTGTAAGAAACCGATGTTGAAGGTATTTCCTACTACCGGCAGAATATATGTAAAAATAAAGCTGAAAATGTAACCAATAACCAGTCCGCCAAGGATATTCGGTACGAAATAAACACCTCTTAATGCACTCTTGCCGCGGATATTGCTGTTTAACGCAACTGCCATTACAAGGCTTAATACATTTACAAGTATGGTTCCTGCAATCGCATATTTAAAGGTAAACAGATAGCTCTTTCCGACTCTGGCGTCGGTAAACAGGTCTGTATAGTTTCTAAGTCCGACATAATCATATGAGCCATAACCCTTGTAGTTTGTAAAGCTGTAAATCACACCCTTTATCATCGGCAGTGTGTTGAATGCGAAAAATAAAACCACAACAGGTATCACAACTGCCCAGAATGTCTTGTCCCTATTTGACATTTTCTTTTTCATTTTGCATCCTCCTGTTCCTTCTGGTAATCCTGTACTTCACGAATCAGATCTCTGTTGTAACGCTTCCAGTCTGAATCAAATTTCTTTAAGAACTTCTCCTTTGCATTGTCACCTGTGTCAAGCAGATATGTCTGAATCATGGCATCCACGCTCATCTCACTTGGATAATGATGATCCTGATAATCCGACATACGGTTGTCCTTTATATACTCCTGCATATCCTTCAGTGTATCCGGTATTGCGAAATCTCCATCCTTGCAGGCAATTCCGCCCTGGTCATCCAGATATGTCTGAATTGTCTCATCGCTGTACAGATATTCAAGCACCTCGTATGCTGCTTCCTTATTTTTGCAGGCCTTCATAACTGAAAACTGTAAATCTATTCCTGAATTTAACACATTGTCAGCCTCATTATCATTTGCCGGGAAAGTAAATGAACCGATATTCATATCAGGATTAACCGACTTAATCTGAGGAATAGCATAGCTTCCTATCGTGTACATGGCAGATTCACCTCTGGCAAAGGCTGTACATGCGTCATTGTAGCTGTAAGCATACGGATTGTCCTCTGCATAATCAAGTAATGTGCGTATCTTGTCGGCAACCGGAGAATATGCCTCCTCAAATGTCGTATTTCCCATATTTACCTGATTACAGGTGTCTGAATCACAAAGACCTACTGCAAGGGCATTCCACGGTGCCAGACAGGTCCATGTATCCTTAAAGCCCAGATACAAAGGAAGTGTTCCGCTTTCCTTTATCTCATCGCACAGTGCTGTAAACTCACTCCAGGTTGTAGGCACCTTCCAGCCATTCTCCGCAAACATATCCTTGTTGTAAAGTACTCCTGCTGCATTTGCGGCATAAGGAAGTGCATAGGTGCCATCCTTTGGAATGAACTCAAGCTCCTTGTCCATATCCAGATATGCCTCTTTTACATTGTCCACTGCATCCAGATCTGATATATCCTCAAACAAATCTGCATCCAGGAAATTTGAATAATTGATATCTCCACCTATTGCAATGATGTCCGGATAATCCTCACGGATGAAGCGTGTCTTTAAAATAGTCATAGCCTCGTTCGGAGAGGAGATAGTCAGATGAATATCATCATGAGTCTCATTAAATTGCTTCTCAATCTTCTCGAAAGCCTTAACAGCCTCCGGCTTATAAGAAACCACCTCAATCTCAGTTTTTCCGTCCGCCCGCTTTTCATTTCCACATCCGGTCAGTCCTGTCGTGCACATTCCGAGTGCCAGCACAACCGCCATAGCCTGACAAATCTTTCTTTTTGCCATATTTTTTCACTCCTTTTCTGTTTTATTTGCTCTTTTTCCTGATAAACCGATTATAACATACCATTATGCATACAATAAATACCTTTATTTTTGCTTTTTTATACCAATATGCTATAAAACATGCTATAATTGCATATAATGTCGCATAAGGGTATATTTATAGTATTAATCAATAAGGAGTGACTCACATGGACAAGCTTTCCTTCAATATTTTTCCAAATGTAAATTTCATAGATTTGTGTATGTACCAGTTCGGCCACGAGCAGTGCGAACCGGGACACTCATTTGGTCCTGCCACAAGAAACCACTATCTATTCCACTATGTACTGTCCGGCACCGGCACTCTGATGGCCGATAATGCAAAGGGCATTACACAAACCTACAACATAAAAAGCGGGCAGGGCTTTCTGATTTTTCCCGGCCAGATAAATACCTATATCGCAGATGACAAACTTCCCTGGGAATACATATGGATTGAGTTTGACGGTCTGCGCGTCAAGGAGGCTCTCACCACAACAGAGCTTACCAAAAATAATCCTGTATATCACACACACTCAAAGGATATCCGCGAAAAGCTTGTTGAGGAAATGCTCTACATCACAAGGCACCCCTCAGAATCACCGTATCACCTGATTGGGCATATGTACCTTTTTCTGGATTATCTGATGCAGTCAGCCAAATCATCAAAACTCGTTTCAGGTGGGAAAATGAGTGATTTTTATATAAAAGAAGCGATGAATTATATCGAGCAGAATTTTCAGAATGATATATCAATCGAAGATATTGCCAGAGTCTGCGGCATAAACCGAAGCTATCTGGGCAAAATTTTCAAAAATTCCGTCGGACATTCACCTCAGGAATTTCTCATGAATTATCGTATGATAAAGGCCACAGAGCTTTTAAAGCTGACCTCCTTGTCCATCGCAGATGTTGGTTCTGCAGTTGGATACGAAAATCAGCTTCATTTCTCACGCGCCTTTAAAAATATCTACGGAGTGGCTCCGAGGGAGTGGAGGAACGAGCATAAATAAGCTCACTGTTCATCCTTCACAAATTCATTTACATTGTCAGGGGTCACCTTCTCATACGGCAGATAAACATACTTTTTATCCTCAAACTTTATGTTTTTCATGCTGCCCCCGGTGGCTGCCAGATAGGCAAGCTGAGCCATAGCCCTTGCCTGTCCCTCCTTGTCATTATAAACTGTTGCCGCAAGCTTCGACTGCTGCACTGCTTCAAGCCCATCGTCTGTGCCGTCCACTCCAAAAAATGCCGGTACATTCGACTCCGTCACACCAAGCTTTTCGTATGCGTCTATCGCTCCGAGTGCCATTGCATCGTTGTTTGCAATAACCAGCTCTATGCTGTTTTTATACTGACCTATAAGCTGTGTCATACGGTTCTGCGCCTGAGCACGATTCCAGTTTGCTATCTGACAGCTCAGCTTTTCTATCTGAAGACCGTTATTCTTCATGCTCTCTGTCACACTCTCTGTCCTGACGATGGCATCCTGATGCCCCATCTCTCCCTCCAGGATGACGTACTGTATCCTGCCATCACCGTTTTTATCCACACCCGGATTATTCTTTATATAATCGGCAATTAGTTCCCCCTGCATCTGACCTGACTGCTTTGCCTTGGCCCCGACATAGTACAGCTTATCCCAGCGATTTAAATCCTCATCAACCGGCTCCCTGTTAAAGAAAATAATCGGGATGTCATTCTCCATTGCAGCATTTATAATATGCGACAAATCTGTTCTGTCTGCCAGATTAATACACAGCACATTGCAGCCGTCCTCTATCATCTCCTGCACCTGATCATCCTGTGCACGCTGTGAGCCTGCAGCATCCATGATTGTCATGCTGATATCGTATTTGTCTGTATCAAGACTTGCGCACTCCTTTTTGAAAGTTTCTATCAGCTCCCCGATAAATGTATCCTTCTGGTCATAGCAGGTCACGCCTATATATATCTGTTTTTTCTCGTCAACTCTTGTGTTGCTGCACGAGACAAATGACAATATCAGTGCAAAACACAGTATCATCATGGTATTTCTTATTCTGCTTCTCATTTATTGTTCCCCCACTACTGGCTGATTGCATACAAAAGCTTCTTGTTTTCTTCATCAAACAGATTTTTTCTGGTAAGAAGCTGGTAAGATACCGGCTTTTCCTCTACTGAATACTTTCTACTGCCACGCAGCATATCGACCAGCCCTACAACACTTTTGTATCCGGCAGCAAATTCATCAGGTGTGATAAGAGCCTCTGTCCAACCCGAATCGAGATAATATATGGCTTCTGTTGAGTTTCCTATCCCATATACCAGTGCACCCTGCAGATTATTATCAGAGGCTTCCTTTGCCGCCTCAACTACACTTGCATCATCTATTGCTAGAACTATGTCAACCTTTCTCTGTGACTGCAGATTTATTTTCTCCCCGGTATCCGAAACACCTGATACAATCCACATCACAACACAGCCGCTCTCCGCGAGAGTATCCTTTATGCCATCAATGCGTTTTTTACAGGCATCGGATTCAGTGTTTTCACAATAGATTCCTATTTTTTTACCTGAAAGTGTTCCGTTGTTGTCAGCAATAAGCTTTTGTGCCAGTTCCTCACCCATGCTGTACTGGTCAAACTCCACTGTATTTAACGACTTAAAGCTCTCGCTTCCCGCCTGGTCTCCGACTACCATTATCGGTGTCTTTTTATTTATCCGGATAAGTGTATTAAGGCTTTTTTCTTCTGTCATTTTTTCTGCTGTCGGCTTGAAAACGACCGCATCAGCTTTTTTGTTTATCTCCTGCTTTATGACATCAATTTCATCTGACATATTGTTCAGATTTTCCTTACTTATCATAACTACATCCACACCATACTCAGAGGCCGCCATTTTCATGCCATATTTAAACGCAGCACTGTGGCTTTCATCTACATCAGCCATCACAACTGCAATACGCTCCGGTTTCTCATTGAGCTTATTGTATGCGATAAAACCTATTCCTATCACAAGTAGTACTCCTAGCAGCAGCTCTGTTATGATGAAGTTTCTCTTATTCTTGCTCATATTTGTCCATTTATTTTTCACTGTCACTCTCACACCTCCCATGCAGCAAGGGAATTGTACTTGCTTCATACTATATGATGCTCCTCAAATTGAAGTCTGTTTTCCTCTGAATAGACAATTGCCGGGATTTTGATCGTCACAACTGTTCCCTCATCAAGCTCACTTTCTATATGCAGGCCATAGCGCTCTCCAAACAGTATCTTTATCCTGTTATTTACATTGACAAGCCCTACTCCCGAGCCCTTCTTGTGAACCCTGTCCGTATTTGTCAGCAAAAGCGGAATTTCATTCTCCGGAATGCCCATTCCGTTGTCTGATACCGTTATGATGATATCCTCTCCCACTTTTTGGCCTCCGACCACTATCTCTCCGAAATCGTCCAGCTCTCTGATTCCGTAATTTAGTGCGTTTTCCAAAATCGGCTGAAGCACCAGCTTCACCGCACAGTAGTCCATTATTTCCTCGTCTACCTCAAAGCTCACCTCAAATTTGTTCTTATAGCGCACCTTCTGAATATTCATGTAGCTTTTTGCGTGCAAAAGCTCATCGCGTACAGTTATTATGGTATGTCCCTTCGACAGACTGATACGGAAAAGCTTTGCAAGCTGCGTAATCATAAACGAGGCCTCCTCGTTTTTGCCTCCTTCAATCATCCATGTGATGGAGTCAAGAGTATTGTACAAAAAGTGTGGATTAATCTGGCTTTGAAGCACATCAAGCTCGCTCTTTCGCCTCTCGTTCTGCTCCCATACAACCTTTTTCATAAGCTCATTGTTCTGCTTATATGAATTGCGTATAGAGTATCCCAGATGCCGTATCTCTGAGGAACCACCTACATAAATATCTGCTTCATTGCCATTCTCATACCTTTTCACAGAATCATCCAGCTTCATTATCGGCTTTGAAATATGTATAGATATCACTCTGTTTATCCACACAAACATCATAGCCATAATAATCATTATAACAAAAACAAACTGCTTCACATCCGCCATCTTATTGGTAAAGATGGAGTATGGCATCACACATACAAGCTTCCAGCCTGTGTAGCTGATTGTATCTACCATAATCTTACGATGCACTCCATTCAGATAATCATCATATATACTGTTTTGCGACTTTGCCGCAACCTCGCTGTTTTCCGGAACATCTCCATCAAACTGTATCTGATGCGGATGGTAAATAATATTGCCCTTTGCATCACACAGATAATAATACTGTCCTTTTCCCGAAGTATTTATCCTCTCAAGCATCCTTGATACACTCGAATAATCCATGTCCACAAGCAGCACACCCATCTGTGATTCTGAACCGGAAGTCAGCTCCACGGCACGGCTTGATGATATGACCAGATGATATCTCATAGAACCATCGTCAAACAGATTCTGTACATGAGGTGTTGAAAAATGTATATTTTCCATGCGCTCCATAGCTTCTATGAACCAGTCCTGTTTTGTCACATCCGGGTCCTCCTTCTGGGACACGACAGGCTCTGCAGCTATAAGGCTTCCATACTGATTATACATGGCAATACTGCGCAGATATTCCTTGTTTGATTCATAGAGCAGGCTCATGCCATCGTGTATGGTGTCAGACTGCTTTAAAATATCATTCTCCTTTATTACATAATAATACGCCGCATCCGAAACCTGCCTCATATTGACCAGATAGCTTTCCACACTGTCTATTGTCTGGTCCATCACCTTATGATTGCTCTCTATGATACTGTCCTGCGATGCATCGGCAAATTTTATATACATCACCACAACTGTGACAAGCATTATTGCAAGCGACAGCAGTGAGAATGAGAGCATTATTATGGATTGTATATTGCCTGGTTTATACCTTATTCTTCTCATACTCTGTCCTGTACCTGGATGGGGAAACCCCATACTTTCTCTTAAAAACATAACTGAAATAGTTCGGATCCGCATAGCCTACATTCTGGGCTATGACATAGCTCTTGTCGTCTGTCTCCACAAGCATTCTGGCAGCCTTGTCCATTCTGTAATCAGTCAGATACTCCACAAACGAGCTGCCGGTTTCCTTCTTGAACAGACTTGAAAAATACGAGTTAGATACTCCTAACTCCTTACATGTATCGTCAAGTCCAAGGTCCATACTTCTGTAATTCCTGTGCACATAATCCTTTGCACTGTCTATGAGTGACTTCTTGGAGTTGTATCTGGCATCAGCCATATCGTCGTGCAGCCTGCTTGAAAAATCCAAAAGCCACTGCTTGAGCACCACCGGCTCAAAATTGGAGAGCTCATTATAAAGCCTGCCTACACTTCCAGATATTTCCTGCGCATTTAGCTCATTATTGCTCATGAAGTGATATAGCTCACTGATCAGCTCCATTACTGCCACATGGTAGTTCTCAAGTGACTGCTGCGACATAAAATTGTGCTGCATATACGCTTCAACAGCCTGTCCCACATCCTCTATCTTGCCGATACAAATCATTTTAAATAAATATGACAGCTCATTTCCCTCATCGCCATCCTTTGATATACGTCGCTGTGGCTCAACTTCTGTCATGTTTATTGCCCTGTTGCTGCCATAAAGCACCCTGTAGGATACTGCCTCCCTCGCACTCTGATAAGAGCTCACCAGCTCTTGTATACATTCGCACACCTGTCCGATTCCGACAGTTACCTTTGCTCCCATTACATGATTTACATATTTGCAAAATCTGTCACACTCATCTGTCAGCTCAGAGATATCCTCCTGCTGCACAAGCTGGGCTATCATTACCGTATCACCGAGATAGTTAAAAATCCTGCCATTCCAGCGCTCCTTTAAATCAGCCTGTGCCTGTCTCTCTACTGACACTGTAAGCAGTCTGATATCCATGCCCTGCGGCATCTGACTTGCGGAGGTATGTATGATAATACAGCAGTAATATGGTCCCTCAAGCACAATCTTATAGTCACGCATGTACCTGCCCAGCTCATTTTCCGGTATGCGTCCCTCGATAAGTGTCGTATAAAAGTTTGACTGCAAAACAGGCAGTGATGCTGCATAATACTGCTTCAATATGTCTGTGTTTTTCTTCTCGTTCAGCTCATCATCCAGCTTTGTCTTAAGCTTTTTGAATACCTCCGTGATTTCAGCCAGATTGAGTGGCTTTAAAATATACTCCTCTATCTCGAGATGTACTGCCTCCTTTGCATACTCAAAATCGTCAAAGCCTGTGAAAAGCAAGAGCTTCGTCGCAGGAAACCTCTGCCTGATGTTACTGCACAGCTCAAGTCCGTCCATGTAAGGCATACGTATGTCAGTCATCACAACATCCGGCTGCATGTCCTCCATCATCTCAAGCGCCTTGAAGCCATTTCCCGCATGTCCTACCACATGAAAACCAATCTGCTCCCATGATACCTTTCTCTCTATTACCTCTATTACATCCTCTTCGTCATCAACCAGTAATAATGTATACATTTTATTTCTTCTCCCTGCTATACCGGGTAACTATTCTGAATAGTTACTCTGTTTATACTATATTATACCACATCTGATAAATTCTTTTGTAGCTTTATATAAACAAAAGTGTAACTGTTAAAGCAAAAAGCAGAGATGCCACCATGACATCTCTGCTAATCATTTTGGAAGTATGAAAAAGAATTTTTCTTGCGATATTATTTCTTCTGAACGTATTTCAGACAGTCAAGTGTAACTGCTACAAGAATGATAATTCCTGAGAATACGAACTGAAGGTTTGTATCAATACCAAGGATTGTAAGAGAGTATGTGAGTGCTGTGAAGATACATACACCGGTTACAACACCTGATATCTTACCGATACCACCTGTGAATGATACACCACCAACTACACAGGCTGCGATTGCGTCCATGTCCCAGCCCTGTCCATAAGCTGCTGAGCCTGAACCAACCATTCTTGCACACTCAAGCCATGAGCCAAATCCATAAAGGATACCGGCCATAACGAATGCGCCGAGAGTTACTGCAAATACTGAGATACCTGAAACTGCTGCTGCCTCCGGATTTCCTCCTACTGCGTAGAGGTTTTTACCAAATGTTGTCTTGTTCCAGATAAACCATACAATTGCGATTGCTGCTACTGCCCAGATGATGATGGTTGGGAAACCATTTACCTTTGGAATAATCATGTTAGGGATAACCGGCTCAATAGCACCGAATGAAACTCCCTTTGTAGCATATGTTACGATACCGAAGATAACAAGCATGTTGGCCATGGTTGAAATAAACGGATGCATCTTAAACTTCGCTGTAAAAAATCCTGCAATACTTGTGAAGAATGTACAAAGCACGATACATGCAATTAATGCGATAACCACTCTTGCACCTGTAGGTACTCCTGTAAAGTCAAATATATGACCGAATACAGAGCCTGTATTGATACCCTGATGCATGATGATTGTGGCTGTTGTCATACCCATACCAACCATTCGTCCAACAGAAAGATCCGTTCCTGTTAAGAGGATAAGTCCTGCAACACCAAGTGCTAAGAACATTCTCGGTGAAGCCTGCTGAAGAATATTCAGTATGTTGTTGTATGTCAGAAGAGGTGTGCCCTTCTTTATCGGTGTTATGATACAAAGTGCTATGAATATAAGTATAATCGCAATATAGAGACCATTCTGTAACAGGAAGTTTCTCTTATTGAATGTATACTTGTAATTCTCCCATTTCTGAGCTCTTTTCTCCATAAATGTGAACTTTGAAAGACGAAGCATATCAATCAGGTGATACTTGTAGCTGTATGCCTCATGCTTTTTGTCCTTGATCGTCTGATACTCTTTCTCGAGCTCAAGCTTCTCATTTGAAATACGATTCTTGTGTACGTAGTTTTCTTCCTTTATCTCGGTGCTGTCTGATGTCTTTGCAAGAGCAGCCTTGTGCTTTTTATCAAGCTCTGCCATTCTCTCATTATGAGCAGCAAGCGCCTCTGCCTTTTCCGCCTCACAGCTTGCCTTAACGGCATTGTAATACTTTGAATCAAAATTTTCCTTTAAATAACTTTCAGCCTTGGCGATGAGCTTTGAAATCTCATCCCTGTTCTTTGCCTCAACAGCCTTTGCCTTTGCAAGCTCTTTCTCGCAGGCTGCTATTTCTGACTCTTTCTCGCCCTTTGAAAGAGTTTTATCTCTCTTGATGCCTGCTATCGCTGACTGACACTCTACAACCCTTGTAGTTCCGTCTTTTCTGAGTGCATCAATTTCTTTTTGTATTCCACCAACATATTCGTCGATAGGCTGGCGCAGAGCACGCTCCTGCTCAGCCGTTAAAATCTTACTATTAGCCATATCCGTCTTCTCCCTTTATTATAGGTACTTTGCACTGAGTCTCAGCAACTCTTCCTGATTTGTTTCCTTTGTATTGACAATTCCTGAGAGCCGTCCGTTTGACATGACTCCGATACGATTTGTTATACCAAGGATCTCAGGCATCTCAGATGAAACTACAATGACTGTCTTACCCTGCTTTGCCATATTGATTATCAGCTCGTAAATCTCATATTTGGCACCTACATCGATACCTCTTGTAGGCTCATCCATCATGAATATCTGCGGTCCTCTTTCAAGCCATTTACCAAAGATAACCTTCTGCTGGTTTCCTCCTGACAGAGCCGAAATCATATCCTCCGGTCCCATACACTTTGTGTGCATAATCTTTATCTCATCAGAGGTGGCCTTTGTCATCTTGCTGTCTGAAAGTGCCGGTCCATTCTTATAAGCACCGAGATTTGCGATTGTTGTGTTAAAGGTGAGATTTCCCTTAAGGAAAAGTCCATTTGCTTTTCTTTCCTCTGTGATAAGTGCGAAGCCATAGTCCATAGCCTCCTTTGCACAGGTGAAATTCATAAGCTGGTTCTTAAAATATACTCGTCCCGCAGCTCTTGTCCTGATTCCGAAAATCGTCTCAAGAAGCTCTGTACGACCTGCTCCGACAAGTCCGTATAGTCCAAATATCTCCCCCTCATGCACATCAAATGTGATGTCCTGCAGATGTGGCTCGTACTTTGTCGAAAGATGCTGTATTGACAAGATTACATCCTTTGGTTTGTTGTCTACCGGAGGGAATCTGTTCTCCAGTACTCGTCCAACCATCGCTGCAATCAGTTCATTCATATTTGTTTCTTTTGTGCTCTTTGTCATGACCAGATTTCCATCTCTAAGAACCGAAATCTCATCACAAATCTCAAAAATCTCATCCATCTTGTGAGAAATATAGATAAGTGAAATACCCTGGTCACGAAGCATCCTCATCATCTGGAACAGCTTTTCAACCTCCTGTACCGTAAGTGATGATGTAGGCTCATCCAATACTATAACCTTTGAGTTGTATGATATTGCTTTTGCAATCTCACACATCTGTCGCTGTGATACTGACATGTTTTTCATCGGCTGCTCGAGATTAACTGTCATTCCCAGCTTTCTGAATAATTCAGACGCTTCTTTTTTCATGCGTCCTTCATCGATCATACCAAATGAATTGACCGGATATCTTCCGAGAAACAGATTGTCTACGACATTTCTCTCAAGACACTGGTTCAACTCCTGATGCACCATCGCTATTCCATTTTCCAGTGCATCCTTAGGACCCGAAAAGCTTACCTCTTTTCCGTCCAGATATATAGTTCCCTCGTCCTTCTGGTATGTACCAAAAAGACATTTCATCATTGTCGACTTACCGGCTCCGTTCTCCCCCATGAGACCCATTACAGTACCTTTTTTCACATCTAAATTGATGTGGTCAAGAACCCTGTTTCGTCCAAATGACTTGCTCATGCCACGAATCGATAAGATGTTTTCATTATTCTTATCGCCCATACTTCCTGCTCCTAACTCTATATTTGCTGTCGTCTGTATACACTTTATTTTGGGGAGAGATTTTTCCCTCCCCAACTAAGTGCTTTAAATACTTTTACTGGTTCAAAAGAGCTGTATAAGAAGCTGCATTATCTGTCTTAACCATGTTGATTGCGAATGCATCGTACTGGCTTGGATTTCCAAGTCTGTTTGTGATATTAGACTCTGTCTGTCCATCACCACCGATGTACTCAACATCAAGATTTAAGAGATCATCATACTTCTGTAAGAGTGGCTGATATGTAGAGCTTAAGAAGTTATCTGAAGCATTGTAGATATTCAGCCATACCTTCTTTGTAGGGTGCTTTCCTGAATCAAGCTGTTTTGAAACAGGTGCCCATACAACTGTTGAATCTGTGAAATCCTTGTAGTTATCTGCTGTAACTGCTACGTTTAATGCGTAGTAAGATCTCTCATCATCCTTGTAAACATATACATCATCGCTTAATACGTTTCCTGCATCATCCTCTGTGCCGATACCTGTATCAATATCTACACCATCGAGTGCGTTTCTAAGTACACGAAGTGTGAGGTAAGCCTGAACATCAGCATGCTGGCTGATTGTTCCGCCATAGCCCTCTGCGATAGCTGCTACTGCATCACTGTTGGCATCGTATCCGAATGTTGGAACCTTGTTGTCCTTTGACCATGCATTGAACATTGACATTCCCATTCCATCGTTGTTAGAAACAACTACGTCGATTGACTCGCCAAATGATGATGACCATGTTCCGATTGCATTTCCTGCTGTAGCTGCATCCCATGTAGCTCCTGCTGAGTTCTTCATCTCCTGTGAAGCAAGCTCTCTTACTACATAGTCTTTGCCGTTTACAGTAATCTTGCCGTCCTGAACCTCAGCTGCTTTTCCGTCTGAGTTTGTTCCTGCCGGAGCACTGTCAATCTCGCCGCTCTTGTCTACGCCTGTTCCAAGAGCCTTACGAACACCTCTTGTTCTTGCAATTGAATCGTTGTGTCCGATATCACCGATTGCAAGTACATATCCGATAACTCCATCCCCATTTCTGTCGATCGTATCGATGTTCTTCTCGATATACTCTTTTACCATTTCTCCCTGAAGTTCAGCTCCCTGATTAGCATCGAAACCTACATAATAGGTATCCTTGTTGTAGTTGAGTGCTGTTGTGTCAAGCTCTCCTGTTGAGCTGTTTGATGGCTGACGGTTGAACCACACAAGTGGCTTGTCCTTGTTTGCAACATCTGATGTCGTTGTGCTGCTTCCCCCTTTCTGTGTATCAGAAGAACCCCCATCTGATCCACAAGCGGCCATTGACGCTGCCATAGCAGCTACCATCATGATTGCAACAAATTTTTTCTTCATATATTTTTGTCCCCCTTTGTTTTGTTGGTAAGGCTAGTATACAAAAATATTTCGTGAATCACTATAGAATATTTTTCGATAAACATTAAAAATTTTACTGTTTTTCGTCATGTAGACGAAAATTTTCTAGTTTTTGTTTTTTCGCTACGTTATATTGTTCAACTTTAACAAAAACGGGCTTTCCGCTTTGTCCTTATTACTTCCTTTGCTCCGTCACTCACAAACATTCCAATCCCTCTTTTCTTATACAAAATTCCTGCATCCACAAGTATATTTATGCCCTTTGCCGCTGTAGACGGATTTATCGCATACAGCTTTGCAAGCTCGTTTGTGCTCGGCACGCGCTCATCCTCCAAAAGCACATCCCGCAGTATGTCGTTTTCTATCATTTCGCTTATCTAAATATAGATTGATTTCTCCTGATTCAGAATTTCATTCACATGCTCCGCATCTTTTCTATACAAATAGAAAACGTTATACGTATGGCTGTATGTACAGTTTACGTTTGGTATATGGTTAAGTATGCTGTACGTATAAAATACTTAGAACAAGTTGTCAGTGATTGAATGAATTACGGGTACAAAAAAGCACCATTTATAGGTGCTGAAAATAAAGAAAACTATAAGCAATACTTATTGTAGCATGTGTAAATTTACACTTCAATCACAGAGATGTGCCAATATTATGTCATAGCATAATAAAAGGGATTAGATGAACACTATCTAATCCCTAAAGGTTATGGTGTAACGATATTTAGTTTCTCTATTGCAACTTCAGTGTCAAGTACATTATTCTCAAAGAAATAGAAAGTAATTTCTTGACCAGCCTCTAAATATGTAATGTCGAGAGATGATTTGTTGCAATTTAATGTAATATTGGTACCATCAAAAAAATTATTTTTTTGACTGATATCAACACAGATTTTTTTTTGAGAGTTATCTATGGATGTGATGATACCGTTTGAATGGAACCAATGAGTATTATCATCTCCGGAAATAGCATTTTCTTCCATAATAGAATCTCCTTTCATGGAACCATTTTTATGTATGAATATCACAACAATTCCGCTTAATATTAATACAAATATTAGAATAAGTAGTCGCTTTTTTTTATCCATTAAAAGTTGTACCTCGCAAATCAGTCCAGTTTCCAAAATCTAAATTTATCGTAGTAGTGCATCTCTTAAATACCCCAGACCACTTTGGATATTTGCTCCTGCTCTATCGATAGCACCCGCTATAATAATTGCGGCAACTATAATTGCAGTCGCTATAATAATTTTACCTATTAGATGTTGATATTCTTTCATAGTTATGTCTCCTTTCAAATTCATATTTTCCAGCTCGACAAGCTGGGATTTATCCCTCGCTTTGTTTGTCACCTCTCCATTAATAATTCAATATGCGACCACACATTATTTCTCAACACGAGCGTACAGCCTGACAAATCCATCATCCTGCATTACTTCAAAGACAATCTCATCACCGTACTCAATGTGGGAATATCCACCATCTGAATAACTGTAATATGTATTTTCTCCGCCGGTAAAGCTCAAATAGTACCCAGTGCTTGCGGGATGGGTACAGACGCTGGCCACCACCCGCCCTCTGTTTATAAACACAACATGGTTCATACCCTCGCTGACACTTTCTTTCAAAGCGGGGCTTTTCGAACCGACCACTCGCTCAATGCGTTCCTTTGAGGTATAGGGATCAAAGGTATATACAGTGGTCCATTCAAAGGGGACAATCTCCTCCAAAGTGATGCTGTCACATTCCAAAGCGGTTAGTGTTTTTTCCAGTTTGGCGTTATTGAAATAAATCCTCGGATCTCCGAAAATGAGATAAAGAGCAAACAACACCCCGGCAATTCCGAGAATTATACCGTGCCACAAATTTGAGCGTTTCCACGCTTTCTCGTCTTCTGCACTTAAAATCCCTGTACCCCACTCACCGTTTTTCATGCGCAGCCGTTTATGCTTTGAAACATACCAACTGAACCAGATAGCATATCCCACTGCAATCAGCAGAAGTCCCATCAGGGTGGCTCTGAGTAGCGTTGTTACGGAACAGACCGAAGCCAAAAGGCCCGCCAAAAGAATCAAAAGAATCGGGACATCTGCTGCAATGTATGCGAATTTGCCAAACAGGTCACGGTACAAGACCTTTCCCTGCTGTGCCTGCCTTATATCCTCATCATAGGCTTCCTGGGAAAACGCTGTAACTATGGCTTTAACGGTCAGGTATCCGATCAATATGATCCAAAACATATCCACCAGCCCGTCAAAAGTCATCACTTTCATAACAACAAATGTGCAACCCAGCAACGATGCCAGCAATGTTTTCGGACTGACTAATTTCATGAGAACACCCCCTCCACAGATTTCGTTCCGCTATCATAAATTCAAATTTTCCAGCTCGACAAGCTGAAATTTTTGTTATTCTACGATACCTTCAATATAGCTGTAATCAATATTTCCCTTTGTAACAGAATAGAAAAACGGATCTTTTCTAATTGTATCATCTGAGTTGATAATAAAATTATTCCAATCGCCTGCCTCGTTGCCATCAGACAAATAAATAGTAACTTTGAAACTATATCCCATATATCCCAAAGATGGCTTTGACCGCTTTACTTCGACGCCATTCAAATTTTCGACAATATGCTGAATCTGCTCTTTGTCGGTAATATGTGTTGCGTTTCCGCTATTGCCATTGAAAACAACTATTTCCATGACCTCATTAGGGTCTAAGTCCATCAAGTCGAGTGGAATATTAAACCATACAACAATGCCAATCAAAAGAATTATCACAACAGACAGCAATATGATGATTTTCTTTTTCATATCAGCTCAACTCCTTTGTCAACTTCAAATTTTCCATCCCTTAATGATTACTAATATTCCTTAGAAATCGTTGCCACATCATACATTTCCATAAATGTATCCAAATCAGCTGTGTCACGAATCAGCATAATCTCGTCAAAGTGTCCGGTATATATATCCTTAAACCCAGCCACCTGTTTCATTTGTTAAGCCAGCTGAAAAGTAAATGTATGTTTTGCCGTGCAGGTCCGGAAAAGCTATCACTTTTCCGGACTGTCGGGCATTCGCCTATCATACCAAAGCCTAACAAAGTACTTTGTGCAAGCACAGCACTTTGTTATTCTTTGGTCTGGCACGGCTCATTGCTTTCGCGATCATTCATAGCTTGTAATCTGTGTGTAGAAGTTATCGTAGTCTGTTCTGCCTTCTCCTGTGAATGCGATTGCTGTTCTTGGGTGCTGGTTAGCATTTCCTGTAATCATATACTGGACGTCACACCCCCATACAACTCCGGCTTTCTTAAGTGGAACCATATGATTTTCAATGAACTTAAGAACTGGTGAAATTCTGTACTTTGGATTTCTTAAGAAGCCCATAAGAAGCTCTGTATAACAGTTACCTGCTCCTCTGCCCATTCCGCTCATTGTAACATCAAGATAGCTTACACCTATTGTGCACGCCTCAATAGTGTTGGCAAATGCAAGCTGCTGGTTATTGTGTGCGTGTATACCAACTCTCTTTCCGTATTTCTCAGCAATCCTGATGTATTTATCTGCAAGTCTTCTTATCTGTTCAGGATAAAGTGAACCGTAGCTGTCTACAAGGTAGATTACGCTTGCCTTGCTCTGTGCAGCAAGAAGTTCAAGTGCAAGGTCTAACTCATTCTCACTTGCTGTAGAGATAGCCATAATATTAATAGTAACTTCATATCCCATATCTGCACAGTAATTAATCATCTCTATAGCCGCAGGTATAGTATTAATATATGTAGCTACCCTTACCATATCTATAACACTTTCAGACTTAGGAATTATATCCTTCTTGTAATCAGTTCTTCCTACGTCTGCCATAACAGAAATCTTTAAGTCTGTATCATTATCACCAACGATAGCTCTTATATCTTTCTCATCGCAGAACTTCCACTTG
>OHTH01000460.1_pt1 | contig 26145 bp, 27 predicted proteins | sample 1578831 | NCBI WGS metagenome assembly OHTH01 (sample SAMEA3879590, study PRJEB24766) | human gut metagenome | biome: human-associated habitat; feature: feces | place: USA | collected 1985/1987 | reverse complement strand
ACAAAAAAAGACTGCTGTCTTGCTTTTTGGCAAGATCGCAGCCTTTTTTCTTGGGAACTTTTTTTTACAGCCCCTTTTTGAGTTATTTCAGTTTTTCATAAACGCCAAGATTTTGTTTAATTAATTTTGTGAAACATCAGATACATCTTCGTTATCATCGATCTGTGTGAAGCTCGTACCAAATAGCTGACGGCAGTAATCACGACGTCCGTTCATAACACGATATACAGAAATAACATCGTGTTTTACCTTGTAAAAAATGAGATAGTTTCCGCAGACAAGAAAACGATAATCGGTTTTCACATCAATTATTGAATCAAGAGGTGCGCCGATAAATGGGGCATTTTTGAGCTTTTTATAGGAAGAAACGATTTTCTTTGCAATGCGGTCAGCAGCAATAGGACTATCAAGCTCTTCACAAATGTACCTCTTGATCTCCGCAATGTCTTTAATGACTTCGGGGTTGATTTGCAGTTTCATCATAAGCTATTAATTGCGGCATCTGCCTCCTCTTCGGAAAGCCAGCCTTTCTCCTCAGCAGTTTTTTCAGCTTTTAAGAGTTCAGACAGCAATTTTAAAGTTGCACGCTGTTTTTCATATTCTTCCATATCAAGAATTACATACTTACCTCTTCCGTTCTTGGTCAGAAAAACAGGTTCGCCGACAGAAATGCCACGAAGGACCTCAGTATAATTTCTTAAATCGGATACAGGTTTGATGTTCGGCATATACAAGACCTCCTTTGAATTGTACATATGTATCTGCTGTTATTATTGTATCATAATTTATCGAAAAAATCAACAGCAAATTTAGAATGAGGGTGATAAATAATTGTCCAAAAACTTTGAAGACATAAAAACGAGAAAATACGGCATTGAGATCGAAATGACTGGACTTACACGAAGTCAGGCGGCAAAGGCTATGGCTAAAGTGCTAGACGGAAGTGTTGAACACGAGGGCGGAAGCTATGATAAATATGTTGTGACAGACTCAAAAAACAGAAAATGGGCGATAGTTTATGACGGAAGTATCAATTGTTACAATGCCAATGGTGAACATGCGTCCAAATCCTACAGTGTGGAAATGAACTCTCCTGTGCTGGAATATGAAGACATACCGCTTTTGCAGGAGGTTGTGAGAGCACTAAGAAAAGCAGGCGGAGTGACAGGTCCGAGATATTGTGCAGGCACTCATATACACATTTCAGCCGACGATTATACACCGCAGCAGATACGAAACCTAGTAAACATATTTGCAAGCAAAGAAGATTTTTTGTGGGACGCTTTGCAGGTTTCGACCGCTCGTGAAAGTTACTGTCGCAAAATGGACAAGGAATTTATCAAAGAGATAAACCAAAAGAAACCTACCGATATGGAAACGATAAAGCGGCTTTGGTATCACGGCAGAATGAGCGAGCAGTTTCAGCATTATTCAAACAGCCGATATGTGATCTGCAATCTGCACAGCTTTTTTCAGCACGGACATTATGAGATAAGGGCGTACAATGGTTCACTTCACGCCGGTGAGGTAAGAAGTCAGATAGTGTTTGCATTAGCCATAAGTAATGCGGCAATGGCAAAGAAATACTGTTCTCCTCACGTTTCTCAAAGCGATAATATGCGGTACAGCTTTCGTGTATGGCTTTTGAATCTTGGACTTATCGGAGATGAGTTCAAGAATTGCAGAACGCATTTGCTAAAACATTTGGATGGCGATATTGCATGGCGACATCCGGAGGACGGCATTGCGGCAAGGGCAAAGTTAAAAGAAAAACGAGAGCTTGAAAAACAAGCGGCTCGTGAGCGGCGTGCCGAGCCTGTAAGCGACAACAGCACACAAGCCGAAAATGTACCCGAAGAAAACAACGAGCCGTTAGAAAGCGAATGTGAGGGCGTTGAAGAGGAACCTGAAATGAGTATGTAAAATTGCAAAGGAGTTTTTATGAAATACAAAAGATTATACATTGCTTATGGCAGCAACATCAACCTTGAACAAATGGCATATCGCTGTCCAAATTCAAAGATCGTAAGCAAGGAGATGCTTAAAGGCTACGAGCTTGAATTCAGAGGTGTTGCGACGATCGTACCAAATGAGAAGTCAGAAGTTCCCGTGCTGATTTGGGAGATAGACGGACGTGACGAACACAGCCTTGACCGATATGAGGGATTCCCGAATCTTTACCGCAAGGAGCTGTTTGATATCAACGTCAACGGAGAAAAGAAGGAGTGCATGGCGTATCTGATGAACAGAGGTCAGATCTCTCCGCCAACCAGTTACTATTACAACGTTATAAAGCAGGGATATGAGGCGAACGGTATGGACACAAGCTATCTGAGGGCGGCACTTGAAAGGTCGGTTTACGGGCAGCTTTTCGATGAAGTTCAAGATGAAGAATTTGAAGAATATGATGATCTTCAGATGAAGTTTTAAGGAGCGTGGTCAAATGAGATACAAAGGATTTTACATCAAGATCTCACCCGACAGCAACATTCACAGGGTCGACAAGAAAGGCAGAGATATTCTCTGCGAAGGATTTTTGATACAGGTTTTCGCTGACGAGACCGAACGTATTGAGATCGACAACTTTTCTGCGGCTGTGGGTTTTGAGATACTGGAGAACAGTTTGGGTGAGGCGGAGCAGTTGGCTAAAGATTATATTGACTGTGAGGGGAAGTTTATTGACTTAAAGTCATAATTTTGACATTATGAGCACTTATTTTTACTATTTATATTTTAAGTTGTCAAATTATGATAAGATTAAGCTAAAGATGAGAATTAGAGCATATTTCAAATAGCATTTGCAAATTTTGTAAATCGCCTTTGTATGGAAAATTTACACATTGCAGCACGCTCGTTTATATTTTTGAAATGGGAAATATAGTGAAGAATAGGTGGATCTTATGGGCAATAAAATTATTTATATAAAACTAAAAGAAGGTTGCAAACCTATTGAATATTTTAGAAACTCTTTTGATGAGAGAAAGAATTATTATTATAATTTGAGTTCTTATGCTGAAGATGAGCTAGAAATCAGTAAAGCTTGTATTGATAGCAGTTATTTTTTAATTGCCCTAATACACGACAATGATAAAATTATTTATTCGTATCTTGGCACGGGAACAATATCTCATAATGATAAGGGATTTAGTATAAAATTTAACATTAAATCAAAACTCAATTATGGAACGGCAATCAAGAATATTTGCAAATTGTCTGAATTAAGCCTTTCTGATGACTTTGGAAAAGATGAATATGTGCTAAAAGAAGAATCGGAGTTAATTGCCAAACAAATAGATTTTATAATTAATAAACCGTTTGAAGAAAAATCCAAAGGACAAAGATATGAAAATATAGACTCAGAGAATGGTCTTGCTGTCTTGGCTCAAAGAAACGAGTATTGTGAAAGGGCATATAATCTTCGTGCACCAATGCAGCATAGGGGGGAATTTCAGCGTGACTATGAACGCATAGTTCATTCAAAGGCTTTTAGGCGAATGGTAGATAAAGCGCAGGTCTTTAGTGCTTCTAAAGGAGATTATTATAGAACGAGAATGACTCATACTCAAGCTGTTTCACAGATCGCTCGTGGAATAGCGGAGGGGTTAGGACTAAATATGTATCTAACTGAGGCTATTGCATTGGGTCACGATATAGGTCATACGCCTTTCGGACATCAGGGCGAAAGGACCCTCGATAGCATTCTACAGGGAAAGTTTAACATAATTAAAAATGTTGAATCGTTTACTGAAGATTTGTCATTTGGAGGTTTTAAACACAATTATCAATCAATAAGGGTCGCTACTTTGCTTGAAGAAGAATATACAGAAATATGTGGTATGGACTTAAGTTATCAGACATTGGAGGGTATGCTTAAGCACACAAAACTTAAACGAGATAATTACTCACTTGATCAATTCATTTCATCTGATGATGCGTCTAATAAGTTGCATTTTACACAGGAATTTTGTTCAACACTTGAAGGTCAGGTTGTGGCAATAGCAGATGAAATAGCACAGAGAGGACATGATCTTGATGATGCTTTTTCATCCGGAGCAATGGAATTTGACGATTTTAAAAATTATTTAACTGTGAAAAAGATGAAAGAATTATTGGGTATTGTTGAAACGGTAAATAAGGATTTAACTTCCATGTGTGAAAAAAATCGTAGATTTGTCGATAAGAAAGAGTTGAGAAATAGCCGGACAGTATCAGCTATTGTTTCATATTTTATCAATGATGTTATTAATAATTCAAAAAGTAAAATGAGTGATTATGATTTGTCTAAATTTAAGGGAAACTATAACAGAGTGAAAGAAGAACTGATTTGTTTCTCTGAGAAGGCATCGACATTAAATAAATATCTTGAAACGATTATCTCAAGCAAAGTTATAAATTCGCCGGAGGTATCTTTATTTGACAATAATGCAGAGACTATAATAAGTGGATTGTTCAAAGCCTACTATAACAATCCAAGGTTACTTCATAAGGGAACACAAAGAAAATTGTATATCAATCTAAGAAACATTTCGGAAAACGTTGTAGATTTTGAATATGGTAACCATGAAGTAATAAAAGAAGAATTTGATATGATTACCAATGGAAATTTAGAAAAGCTTTCTAAAGAGGATGCAGCTGAGTATAAAGAAAAAAGACGTGTTCTTGTGAGAACCATATGTGATTTAGGACAGTAGGCATAGAGAAGTTATACGCAAAGACTGATACAACAAGCTATATTTTCACGAAAGCTCCGATAAAGCCCTTGAAAAACGGGACAAAATATGGTATAATATACATATCATCATAGAACGAAGGTGAATCCTATGGATAACAAAATTATAAAAGCGGAGAGCAATTCGGAAGAGATCTATACTTCTATACGTTCTTTTGTAATAACAGCACAGAACAAGGTATATTCCGCTGTTAATACGGCTATGGTCATAGCCTATTGGGAGATTGGTGAGCAGATATACAAGGCTTGCGGAGAGAATGACAGAGCTGAATATGGTAAGAATCTTTTGAAGTACCTTTCTGACAGACTTACCGCTGAATTCGGCAAAGGCTTTGACGAAAGCAATCTTCGGAGAATGCGTCAGTTTTACATGACCTACCCAATTCGTGACACACTGTGCCACGAATTGAGCTGGTCGCATTACCGCATACTTATGAAGATAGCTGACAAGTCTGCCCGTGACTTCTATACAGAGGAATGTGCAAAATCCGCTTGGAGTGTTCGACAGCTTGAACGGCAGATCAATACGATGTACTATCAGCGGCTGCTTGCAAGCAAGGACAAGTCCTCGGTGGCGGCGGAGATACAGACCAGCACGCCGAAACCTGAATATGAGAAAGCCATCAAAGACCCATATATTATGGAGTTTTTGCAGATAAGGCCCGATACCCATGTATATGAGAGCGATATTGAGCAGGCTCTGATAGACCACTTACAGTCCTTTCTTTTGGAACTTGGGCGTGGATTTTCGTTCGTATCACGGCAGAAACGCTTTACACTCGATGGTCAGGACTTTTTCATTGACCTTGTGTTTTACAACTATATCCTCAAATGCTTTGTGCTGTTTGATCTGAAAACGGATAAGCTCACACATCAGGACTTGGGACAAATGCAAATGTATGTCAACTACTATACAAGAGAGTTAATGAATGAGGGCGACAATCCGCCTATCGGTATCGTGCTGTGTGCCGAGAAGAATGATGCCATTGTAAAATATACTCTGCCCGAGGGCAATAACCAAATATTCGCTTCAAAGTATTTTACCTATCTTCCGACTGAGGAAGAATTGAAACGAGAGCTGCGAATCAACGCTTTTCAAAAACTTGGTGAAGAATAATATAAATATCCACGTTGATAATTAAAGCAGTGGTTTACGGATCATGCAAGGGCGATCTGTACGCTTGACAGCTTTGATATTCTTGAAAAGATTAAATGTTCGGTGCTTGTTCTCAGTGCAGAACTGGACAGGATAACCACCGCTGAGGGCTCAAGAGAAATAACTGATAAGCTTGGTTGCAAGCTTCATATATTCCTGAATAAGGGACACGCCGCTTACCTCAGCAAGTGCTTCAATCGTATGGTATATGATTTCTTTACAAAAGTATGATTTATTTTGCTCATAATGTATAAAAAGCAGATGCCCGATTTGCGGAGCATCTGCTTTTATATTCCCTCTTTTTAAAAGTTAAAGACTTGTTAAGAATTTCTATGGTATAATCTAAGCATAAAGAAACCTGATACAAGATACGGAGGTAAACCTATGTTTTGGAGGATACTGAAAAAAGACCTGAAACGCAAGAAGACCATGAACATCATACTGCTGCTGTTCGTGGTGCTGTGTTCCATGTTTGCGGCAGCGAGTGTCAATAATATTATTGCGGTCGTGGGCGGTCTTGACTATTATTTTGAGAAAGCCGAGCTCGGTGATTATTTTATCATCGAACGCAGTACAAGTGGAGAAGATACCATATCGAAAATACTGAAACACAGTGAAAATGTTTCGGGATACAGGACATATAATGTGGTGAATGCCTCTTGCGATGATCTGAAAACAGATAGCGGTAAGCTTATGGAATTTTCAAATATTGCACTGATATGCGATATAAACAACACAAAACAGAATTTTTTTGGCATGGATAACGAGGTCATAACAGATGTAGAAAAAGGAAAAGTATATATAACAGGATCAGTGCCTAAGCGTGAGGGTGTAAAGATCGGTGAGAGGTTTTATGTGGAGCTTGGTGACACAAAGTTGCCGCTTGAAGTTGCAGGTTTCGCAAAGGATGCTCTGCTCGGCTCTGAAATGATGGGGAACCCCAGACTTCTTATCAACAGTGCGGACTTTGAAACACTCACGGCTGATGAAACTATACATACTTACAGTTGCGGTCATGTTTACGACATCGACACCGACAATGCGGCGGCTCTTGAATCGGAGCTTAACGAACAGAATGGAATGTTGTTTTCCGGCGACCGTGACCTTATAAAAATGACATACATCATGAATATGCTTGTGGCGGCTATAATTCTTGTGGTCAGTGCCGGACTGCTGATCGTGTCATTCGTAGTATTGAGATTCACGATCCGTTTCACGATCGCAGAAGAATTCCGTGAGATCGGTGTTATGAAGGCTATAGGGCTTAATAACAGCTCTATAAGAATGCTGTATCTCGTGAAGTATTTAGGCATTACCATTGCAGGGGCGGTCATTGGTTATTTCGGAAGTGTGCCGTTTGGAAACTTGCTGCTTAAAAGTGTCAGCGAAAATATGGTGCTTGGAAATGACAACGGTATGATCATAGGTGTTGTCTGCTGTATCGCCGTGGTTTTGATAATAATACTTTTCGGTTGGAGCAGTACAAGGCGGATAGAAAAGCTATCTGCGATAGATGCAGTCCGCAGCGGTCAGACAGGCGAACGCTTCAGGAAACGCAGTCTGCTGAGCCTTGGCAAAAGCAAATTTGGCAGCACAGGCTTTTTGGCACTTAACGATGTTACAAGCGAGCCTAAACAGTACGGCATACTCACAGCGGTATTTGCAATATGTACAGCACTTGTTATGATACTTGCAGTGACAGCCAATACCCTTGACAGCGGCAGCCTGTTGTATCTTCTGTCAATAACCGAAAGCGACGTGTATATGAACGATTCAACAAGGGCTATGGAAATCATTGCGGGTGCAAAGACTATTCGTGAAACGGAAGACGAGATAGTGAATATTCTTGCGGAAAACGATATGCCGGGCAATGTTTATCTGGAGGCCTGGTACAAGCTGCCTGTTACAGCGAAAAACGGCAGCTTTCAGGTAAACTTCTTAAATTGCATGGACACCAAGACTACCGATTATGATTACACCGACGGCTCCGCACCCATAAAACCTGATGAGATAGCGGTGACAAAGCAGATTTCCGAAAAGCTGGGCGCTGAAATAGGCGACAGAGTGACCGTGAACATCGGCGGTGAGGAAAGAGAATTCATCATAACTGCATACTTTCAGTGCTTCAATAATTTAGGCGAGTGTGCAAGATTTCATGAAGATGTAAGCATTCCCGACAGCCTGATGACATCTTCATTTGCGTATCAGATAAACTTTGATGATCACCCCGACAAGACGGTCATAGATGAGCGGATAGAAAAGCTGAAAGATATCTTTGACAATCAGAACATATTCGACACCAAAGGCTTTGTCAAAGACTGTATGGGTGTGGGAGATATGATCGCGGCAGTAAAAAATCTGGTGCTGATGCTCTCCCTTATCATAATCATTCTGCTTGCAGTACTTATGGAACGCAGTTTCATCTCAAAGGAGCGATCAGAAATAGCTCTGCTGAAAGCAGTTGGGTTCGACAGCGGTTCTGTAATATTGTATCACACTATGCGTTTCGGTATAACGGTTATTATAGCAATAGTAACAGCTTCGGCTTTGCTGATGCCGCTGACTAAACTGATAATTGATCCTATTTTCGGAATGATGGGTGCTATCGGCAATATTGAATATCAATTCAATGTTCTTGAGATATTCGGAGCATACCCTGTCATAATTTTCTGCGTTACTGTTTTAAGTGCAGCACTTACCGCACTCTACACAAAAGCCATAAAATCAAGCGACACCGCAAGCATTGAATAACTCGAATAAACGGAGGTAAACACAATGAATACAGTTTTACAGACAAAGGGGCTTTGCAAGACATATATCGTTAACAAGCGTCAGAACAATGTTCTGAAAAATATCGACCTTACCATAAATGAGGGGGAAATGGTGGCGGTCATGGGACCGTCGGGCTCAGGTAAAAGTACACTGCTCTACTGTGTTTCGGGTATGGACAGAGTGACCGCAGGCGAGGTCATCTTTAACGGCAAGGAAACTGCAAAGCTCTCAGACAAGGCGCTTTCACAGCTCAGACTGGACGAAATGGGCTTTATCTTCCAGCAGATGTATATGATGAAAAACCTTTCCATACTGGATAACATCATTCTTCCTGCGGTAAAGTCGAAGAAAAATACCGAAAGCCGCAAGGATACCGAAGAACGCGGACGGCAGCTCATGCATCGGCTCGGTATAGACGATGTTGGCGGAAATGACATCAACGAGGTATCTGGCGGACAGCTCCAGAGAGCCTGCATCTGCCGCAGTATGATAAATAACCCGAAGATGATATTTGCAGATGAACCGACTGGCGCACTCAACCGTAAAAGCTCCGATGAGGTCATGAATGAGCTTTTATCCCTTAACCGTGATGGCACAACGGTCATGTGCGTGACCCATGATCCCAAAGTAGCCGCCAAGTGCAGCCGTGTGCTGTACATCGTGGACGGCGGTATCATGGGCGAAAAGGAAATGGGGCATTATGAGGGCGGTGATAAGGAACTCCGTGAGCGTGAACGTGAACTCAACAATTGGTTAATGGAACAAGGTTGGTGATACTTGAAATATTGCCGCCGATATGATATAATTGTAGTGGGTGATGATATTATGACTGATATTTTGATTGTTGAGGACGATAAGGAATTAGCCGGTCTGATGACAGATTTCTTGCGAACAGAGGGCTACATCGTGTCGGCAGTAGAGAGCGGAGAACGTGCTGTAGAGCTGTTTGATCGATACGGTGCAAGGCTTGTGGTGCTTGACATCAACCTGCCCGATGTCAACGGTTTTGCGGTATGCTCAAAACTGCGTGAAAATACGGACACGCCTATCCTTATTGTCAGTGCACGAACAGATAAAGAAGATAAGCTGAATGGATTGGACTTGGGGGCTGATGATTACATAGAGAAACCCTATGATATAGATATCCTGCTTGCGAAAATAAAAGGGATCTTCAAACGGCGTTATCAGCGACAAATACTCTCGGCAAGCGGTGTCACGCTTAACCTTGCAGGCAAGTCGGCGGAAATAGACGGCAAGCCTGTGGAGCTTACAGCAAAAGAATTTGATCTGCTGACACTTCTGATAGAAAATCAGGGTAAGGCTCTGAAAAAAGAGTATCTCTTTTCAACAGTATGGGGCAGTGACAGCGATTCGGAATTGCAGACACTTCACGTACATATTAACCGTTTACGTCAAAAGCTTGGCGAAGATCCGAAGAATGCAAAGCGACTGCTGACTGTATGGGGCGTGGGCTATAAATTTGTATGAGAGCATATTGTAAACTTTGCATAGCGGTAACGGCTGTATTTGTATTGCTTGCGGTAGTGCTGAATATTTATATGATACGCACAAAAGACGTCACTGGCGGTATCCATCGTGTGGAGGCAAAACGCCTTGCGGATGAGATAGCTGAAACGGGCAGTTATGACCTTGCCAAATATCCGCATATCACGGGTGTATTTTCGGACGATGATATTTATTCTTCCAATGAGCCATATGTAATAATAGAGATAAACGGCACGCTGTACAGGGTGGAATATAAAGCGAACGGCGACAATAATATAGTTGTGGTCAACTGTGCTTTTGGAGCAATTTTCCTGCTGATGATCGTTTTGCTTTTGTATATCAGACAACATATCATCGTGCCTTTTGGGCGGCTAAATACTGTTCCTCAGGAGCTTGCAAGAGGAAATTTATCGGTAGAGATACCCGAGGAGAAAAGCCGTTTTTTCGGTAAATTCACATGGGGCGTAAATCTCCTGCGTGAGAAGATCGAGGATGACAGGCAAAGAGAGCTTTCCACACAGAGGGAAAAGAAACTGCTCCTGCTCTCCCTCTCTCATGACATCAAAACACCGCTGTCTGCTATCAAATTGAATGCAAAGGCACTTGAAAAAGGAATTTACAAGGACACAGAAAAGCAAAGAGAAGTCGCACAAAACATCAACAAGCGAGCGGACGAGATAGAGCAGTTCGTCAGTGAGATAACAAAAGCGGCAAGCAAAGATTTCATGACCTTTGAGGTCACGCAGGGCGAGGTATTTCTGAGTCAGGTTATTACAAAAATCAGTGCAAGATATGTGCCACAATTGGAAACTTGCGGCACGGAGTTTTCTGTGCAGAAATTCAATGACTGCATACTCTTCTGCGACCCTGACCGCTTGGGTGAATGTCTGCAAAATCTTATGGAAAATGCCATAAAATACGGCGATGGTAAACGGATAGAGATCGGATTTGACAGAATGGACGGCTGTCAGCTTATCACAGTGTGTAACACGGGCTGTACTTTGGAAGAAAAGGAACTTCCGCAAATATTCGAGAGTTTTCACCGTGGCAATAATGCTAACAAGGTGCAGGGTAACGGTCTTGGGCTGTTCATCTGCAAACGGCTAATGTCCCTCATGGGTGGTGAGGTCTATGCTGAAATTCAAGGTGATCGTTTTTGCGTGACGCTGATTGTGAGGCTGGCGTGAAACATACCGCAATTTGTTACTTTCTCATAACCCTTAGCCTATTGAAACACACAAATCTCGTTCCACTGGATTCAAAACAGGAATTCTGATACATTTCATAATTGTCACATACCCTAATGGCATAGCACACAGCACTCTTTCATTTTCGAAGGAGTGCTTTTCTCATGTTCAGAGGCAGAGCCATTCTTGAGTTTCTTACCATCGGCATGACTTAACAGCATTTCTCTCAGGTTCTGTCAAGGTTGGCGAGCCTCTGCGAGATTGTTTCGGCTCTCGTATTCACGCACACGTCTGTAAAATGTATTGACAGACAGCCCCATTCTCCGCATAAAATCCCTGCCCGTGATTTTCTTGGTTTTCCATTCATCATACAACTTCGTAAACTTGTCCCAATCAATTGAAATCGGCTTTCTGCCTGTGTACTTGCCTTGTGCTTTAGCGATCTCGATGCCCTCACGCTGACGCTGTTTGAGCTGCTCACGTTCCAGTTGAGAGAGAGCAGCGAACACGGTCAGCATGAATTTTCCTGTAGGCGTATCTGTGTCAATTTTTTCTTTGTGACTGATCAGCGTTACTTTTTTGTCGATCAGCGTGTCAATGATGTTCAGCAAGTCCTTTGCAGAACGCCCCAGACGGCTGATACTCTCAACATAAAGCGTATCACCTTCACGCACATAGTCCAGCATTGCTTTGAGCTGTGGACGGTCTGTACTCGCTCCTGAAAGCTTTTCAGAGAATATACGGTCAACCTGATAGCTGCTCATGATCTCCTGCTGTCTGGCGGTTTCCTGATGTTCCGTTGATACTCTTATGTATCCAATCTTGCTCATAAATTTATTCCTTTCTGTCATTCCAGTATTTGCTTGTCTTTTTGTCTGTTGTATGTTCTATCCCGACTTTGTTCTTTTGTTTCTTCCGTTTTTTGCTTATGAAGATATTGACGAATTACCTTTGTATACTGAACTGCCGCAGCCTTCCTTATGAGAAATGCGTTATGTTCAGATACAAGAGCGTTAAACTTTTCTTTCAGTTCTATTGATAAGCTCTGCAATTCAATGATTTTATTTGCATTTCCGGGAAGAACATAATCCTGAATATGCCGTTTGATATAGGCATTTGTCTTTTCAAAATCATCAATATCACTCGCATTTCTCTTTCTGAAACGTTTCTGCTTCCAGCCCGATAAATTCCGGTATTCTTTATAAACAGGCAGGAGTTTTTCACGATGTTTCATTTTCTCTGTCAGTTTATCGATGGCAGTAAATTCTTTTTGGAGACGATCAAGTTCTTCGGTATGATCGTCATTATGCTTCATATTCCACATGAATGTGCTGAAATCAGCAAATGATGTAATTCCTGCGGCTTCAAGATTTTTGATAATTTCATCAGAGTTACGCAATCCTCTGATAGATGCCCAAACATCTTTATCAGCTTGTTTTGTGCTTTCTGCCTTGATTTTTTCATTGGTCTTTACAAGAGAATTCTGCTGGCTTCTGTTTGCTTTCATAGCAGAAATAATATTATCAGGTTCAAACTTTTCTCCCAGAGTTTTGGCTCTTGTATATCGTATCTGTCCCTGCATACGAAATTTCAGTTTATTCTTCGTGTGTGGAGTATAAACAGCTTCAATTCCGCTGTTCTCACAATTCTGCAAAAAATCATCAAAGTCCTTGCTGTATGCAATAATTTCAGAAATCAGTTCTCTCAGTTTGGCTTTCCATGAAGTTCCCAGTTTTTCATGCTCATGTTCAAAATGAGAAATGCTCTGTCCCTTTTCGGGTTCTTTTATTACGGACAAACCATGTTTCTCACAAATATCATCTGAGATCTGACGAAGCTTTGCCCATGCTCTTTCTTTGACTTTTCCCTGATTATGTTCTGTGGTAAAACTCAATCCGCTGTACAAATTTGTATTATTGAAAATGATGAGGGAATGAATGTGCTCTTTATCCGTGTGAACAGCAAGCACATACTGATAATCTCCCTGCAAGAATCTATCGCACAATTCTTCGCTGACCTGCAATGCTTTTTCAGGTGTAATTTCACCGTGTTCAAAACTTTGAATTATGTGGTGTGCGAGGATTTTTGTTCGCCCTGTTCCGTTGTTTCTGACAGTTCGGAAATCCTCACTGGCTCCTGCACTGTCTGATCTGCAAGCATAAGACTGGACATATAAACCGTTGACGGTCTTATCTCCGTCTGTGATATAGCGGATAGCCGCCCAGTCTGTTGCTTTGATTGAATGGATAGAAGTAACCGCCAAATCTCATTTACACCTCGCTTTATTTCAAGTAAATCCTCTGCATAGAAACGCCCTGTGCTGTGAAGTCTGACAGCAATCTGATTGATGTTATTGCTGACTGATTTAATCAACCGATTTGTTTCTGAAAAGTCAGCTTTGTCAACCATAAGATCAACCCTTGCTTTTACGCAGTCACGAACATATGTAGATTTGCTTCTGTAGCCAAACTGCTGGCATTTATTTTCAATCTCCTGATACTCGCTTTCTGTAAAGCGGATATTTAGCGTTTTGGAGTGATTGCTGTGCTTTGATTCAAGATATTTTCTTTCTTCTGCGGTAAGAGGTTCGGACTTATTTGAAAGCTGATTTTCAAGCTCTGACTTGATTTCTTTATCAAGGATATAATTGACTGCTCCTTCATGTGTCATTCCGTTTGTTTCGGCAAGTGAATTTTTTCGTGGTCTGCCACGCTGCTTTTTTTCGTTTTGTATTTTGCTTTCTCCTTTATGTTTTATCGGCATCAGCCGTAATAAGGGGCTTGGGGATTTTCCCCAACAAGCATATGTATTTTTGACGTTTTGCGGCACAAAATACTATGCTTGCTATTTTTGTCGCACTGTCGTGCGTTTTTCTGCCTGAGCATTTTTCTTTTGCTCAGGCTTTCGCTGTTTTACAGCGAATTCTTCACCGACATTCTGTCGGTGATTTTGTCCTCACGCTTCAGCGTGAGATGCTTTTTGAGGATAAATCTATTTTATCTGTTCTCGGCGCAGCTATTGCGCAGTTTGGGCGGCAATTTTATGAAAATGGAGTTGCTTTTTCGGTATGGATATGATATAATGATTTGTAAGGAAAAACGATTTGTTTTTTATAATATATCGAAATTTCAGGAGATAACTATGGCTTTTGATTTTAAGAAAGAATATAAAGAATTTTATATGCCTAAAAATAAACCAGAAATTGTAACTGTTCCCAAAGCAAATTATATTGCAGTCAGAGGAAAAGGCAATCCAAACGAAGATGGTGGAGCATATCAACAAGCAATTAGTGTGTTATATGCTGTTGCGTATACTCTGAAAATGAGTTATAAAACAGATCATAAAATTGAAGGATTTTTTGAATATGTAGTTCCACCACTTGAGGGTTTCTGGTGGCAGGACAACACAGACGGTATAGATTATACGGATAAAGCATCATTCAATTGGATTTCTGTTATCCGTTTGCCTGAATTTATAACTCAAAAAGACTTTGAATGGGCGGTTGAAACAGCAACTAAAAAGAAAAAGTTAGATTGTTCGTCAGCAGAGCTAATGACAATTGATGAGGGATTATGTGTTCAAATAATGCACTTGGGTTCATTTGATGATGAACCAGCTACTGTTGCTTTAATGGATGAATATCTAGAAAAAAACGGATATGTCAATGACATAACTAAGACAAGATTACACCATGAAATTTATCTCTCAGATGCAAGAAGAGTTGTTCCTGAAAAATGGAAAACTGTCATTAGACATCCAATAAAAAAGATATAGATAAATTCCAGTTTATCAACCTTGATATAAACTAAATATCCCTAAAAACTGTAAAGCATTGATTTGCTTTGCAGTTTTTTGTTTTTCTCATACAAAATGCCGAACTGAAAAAGTCAACTGGAACAGAAAGATTATGCGCCTTGCGAATAGACAGAAACAGCGTATCTGCGCTATAATATTACTACGGAAATGCACTATTGCTGAATCGAAAAGAGGTGAAAGAAGTGAGTGCAACTTTAACTGACAATAATGCAAAACTTGAAAATCTTGAAAAATCAATCCGGGCAGCCAATGAACGAAAGCGTAAACTTGTTGAGAAAAACAAGCGGATTACCTATGATATTCTTTCTGAACTTTATGGGTTAGAGGGACAGGAACTTATTGACGCTGTAACTGCCGAACATGAACTAATGGAAATGTTCAAAAAACGAGGTATGGACTACAATCAGATTTACGAACTTACAAAATATCAAAACCACAGACCAATGAACACAAGCGAGGGATAAACAGAGAAAGCGAAACCCTCAGATAAAGGAGAAAAATTCGCTATGAACAAAGAAAGCACAACTTATACTGAATACAAAATCGGACACACAACCTATATGGTAAAAACAATATTTAATCCTGATTTTCAGGAAAGTCTTTCCGATATTCTGAAAAGACTTATTATTCGTGAATGTGAAAGTTTCCTCAGTGAAAGCCAACAGGACTGTGAATTGCAGGCTGTGTAAATTTTTAGTGCAACTGTATTGCAATCAGCAGTGCAGTGCGCTATAATAATAACATAGCTTGCTGTATCTGTCGGAAAGTGAGGATATTATGACAGACAAGATTACAGCTTTATACTGCCGACTTTCACAGGATGATATGATTGACGGTGAGAGCAACAGTATTACAAATCAAAAATTGATTTTGAAAAAATATGCTGATGACAATGGGTTCAAAAACATAGTTTTCTACGTTGATGACGGCATTTCAGGCACAACATTTGAACGTGACGGCTTTCAGGCGATGATGTCTGATATTGAGAGTGGCAAGGTAGGAACTGTTATTACAAAAGATCTCTCCAGACTTGGACGTGATTATCTTAAAACAGGCGAATACGTAGAAATTATATTTCCTGATCACGATGTGCGGTATATCGCTATCAACGATAACGTGGACACTTTCAAGGGCGACAATGAGTTTATGGCGTTCAAGAACATTTTCAACGATTGGTATGCTCGTGACTGCTCCAAAAAGATCCGTGCAGTTTTCAAGGCTAAGGGACAATCAGGCAAACACCTCTGTCCGCCTGTTTACGGCTATAAAAAGTCCGATACAGACAAAAACTTATGGGTGATTGATGATACTGCTGCCGAAGTAGTCCGCAAAATATTTAGGCTTTGCATTGAGGGATATGGTCCGGTACAGATTGCCCGTATTCTCACAGAACAGGGCGTTCCAACACCTACCGCCTATGCTTTGTCGCAAGGAAGAAATAACGGACGGTATAATGCCAAACTGCATCGCTGGGGAGCAAATACTATCTGTCACATTCTTGAAAGGCTTGAATATTGCGGTCATACGGTCAATTTCCGCACTCACATGAAGTCTTACAAGGTACATAAGATTGTCTATAATCCGCAGGATGAATGGCAGATTTTTAAGAACACACAAGAGCCTATTATTACGCAGCAGGAGTTTGACTTGGTGCAGGAACTCCGCAAGAACAAACGCAGACCGCAAAAGATGCAGACGGTTAATCCGTTTGCAGGAATGGTGTACTGTGCTGACTGCGGTGAGAAGATGTATCTGAGTCGCCGCAAGAATGAACGTCCCGAACAGGAACACATGAGATGCTCTACCTACGCCAAAGAACAGGATAAATGCACAGTGCATTATATCAGAACTTGTGTTCTAAATGAGATTGTCCTCGGAGAACTGAATAAACTTCTTGAAACCATTAAGGAAAACGAAGAAGAATTCATCAATTCAGCTATGAATCATTCCATTGAGAAAAAATCATCGGAACTTACAAAGGCAAGGAAAACCATAAAACAGGCTGAAAAGCGTATCGCTGAACTAGATAAACTTTTTACAAGGCTCTATGAGGACAATGTTCTTGGTAAAATATCTGATGAACGATTCACGGTCATGTCGGCAGGATATGAGAATGAGCAGAAAATGCTGAAAGAAACGGTTTCAGAGCTGCGTACAATTATCGCTCATGCTGAGAAGCAAGCTTCTGATGTGACTGCATTTCTGAAGGCAGTACACAAATATGAGCATATCACAAAGCTTACACCTGAGATCATGCACGAACTGATTGAAAAAATCGTGGTGCATGAAGCAGACAAGACAAGCGGAAAGCGTGTACAGCAGATTGATATTTATTATCGCTTTGATGTTGCCGTTTCATCAGTTACTGCCGAAACAGGAAAATACGGAAAAAAGACTGCTTAACCGAAGTGTTACGCAGTCTGTATTAAGAGAAGAAAAACTTCTATATCACTACTGTACTTTTATATCAGGTATGACGGATACATATGCTACTAACGAATATAATCGGATTATTAAATAGATCTAAGTTAATAATTGACGTTATATCTATACTAAAAAGTTAGATCGTTATTTGTAACGTTTTCTTGCTGTCTTACCCCGAAACTGAGAAATGTGTTTCTCATAAAGATGGTTAGAATGCGAAAAAGTGTTGGTAAAGAGTACTGTAATATACAGTGACTGATAATTGTATATTATTTGGTGTTAATGAGTACGTGTAATTGGTTTATTACAATAAATATATGTAGTTATTGTAATAATGCGATTTTGTAGAGTTATAATAAAAAGGCTATTTCAACTTCCGTGTTGATGTTAACAAACATTTCGCAATTAACAAGATGTTAATTCTACAGACAATCCCCCTTGAATTTATACATAAATAATGCTATACTTGATACATTATAAAATAAAGTATATAGGCTGTGATAAAATGCTTGGCGTGTGTATGGCATTGATCGATGATGAGGAAGATATCTCAGCTTTTGAGATACTGTATAAAGAATGTAAAAGTAAAACATATATAATTGCTTATAAGATACTAAAAAAACGAAAGTCTTGCGGAAGAATGTGTTTCGGAGGTCTTCTTTTCCGTTGCGAAGAATTTCAAAAAAGTTAACAATTTAACTTCTTACGAAAAGCAGAAATATGTTGTTATTAGTATTAGGAACAGAGCATTTAACATTCTTTCAAAAGAAAAAAATAACAATTCAAATGTGCCCTATGAAGATGATGTATACTTTAATGACAAAGATTACTATGAATTTTCCTACGATCAATGGGTTTGCTGCATAAGAAAATTAAATAAAACTGATAGAGATATACTCTATCTTGTATGCGTCCAGGGAATGGACTATAAAGAAATTGCAGATTCGTTTGGTATCAGTTATGCAGCAGCCAAGCAGCGATATTGGACTGCTAAAAATAATCTTAAAAGAATAATTTTAAAGGAGGGAGAAATATGAACGAAAACACATTGTTTATACAAGCTTTAAAAGATGTAATTGATGAAGATTATAATGCCGATATGGAAGCAATCTCATTAAATGATGAACACGAATTTAGTGACAAGCATAATAAGAAAATGAAGAAGCTTATTATTCGGCAGAGCAGGCCATATTTTAAGCTTATAAGTACGGCGAGCCGAAGAGCTGCGTGTGTTATTGTTGCAATGATCGTACTTTCTGCCTCAGCGTTAAGTGTCGAAGCGGTTCGTAATGCAGTATATGATTTTATAATAAAAATCTTTTCGAATCACAGTGTTGTAACAACCGAAAGTGGAACGGACGACGGTTATCCGACTTCTATTGAAGAAAAATATTATATTTCAAAGTTGCCTGCCGGTTTTGAACAGACTCAATATGGTGAAACAGATAATAGTATTTCAGTTTTTTATTCAAATGGCAAAAAAGGAATTTTATTTGACCAGAATGTCAAAGGTGATCATAAGATATATATGGATAATGAGCGAACGGATTTTACGAAGATCGAGATTGATGGTCAGGAATATTTGCTCTTTGAATCTGACACTGATGTAACGTGCATTTGGGATAATGGTAGGTATATATTGTCAATTTCCAGCAATCTCGACAAAGAAACTGTTATAGATTTATGCAAGTCTACAAAGTTGCAAAAATAGTCTTACTAATTTGATTTTTTATTGTTATATAGGGTAGAGAGGTCAATTGAAAGGTGGTGAACTTATCTTAGAATAATTAATATATAAAAGACAAATATTGTGAAAAGGAGTTAATAATATGAAAACAACAAACTATCTCGCCGGACTAGCGGCAATAACAATGACATTCACAGGCGTGGCTGCGCCAATATCAGCTTATGCCGATGATATCTCAAAGTCTGCAAGCATAGACTATGCAACATATGGCAACTTTGTGTATATCATAAAAGCTGATAAAACTGCTGATATAGTTGAATATAATGGCAAGGAAGAAAATGTCGTTATCCCTGCTGAACTCAATGGATATACGATAACAGGTATAAGCGGTTGGTCGGGTAAACCTACAAATTCTCACCCTTTGGGTGTCATAACTGGTGCTTTTAAGAACAACAAGACAATTAAAACCGTAGTCATTCCTGATACAGTAAAGTATATCGACGATGAAAGCTTTTATGGCTGCACTGCCCTTGAAAGCGTGATGTTTGGCAATGGTGTTGAAGAAATAGGCGATTATGCCTTTGAAAACTGCACTTCACTTTCCAAGGTATACATACCTGTAAGTGTAAAGAAAATAGGCGCTGAGGCTTTTGGTTATACTTTCGGCTCAGAACTTACACTTAATAAAAACTTCTCAATGACCTGCTCTAAGGATAGCGCCGCTGAAAAGTATGCAAAAGAAAATGGTATTACATATGACACATATCAGGTAAAAATTGACGAGCTTGCTGTTTCAGGTATTAAGGACAAAGAGTACACAGGTAAGCCTGTTACGCAAAATATAGTTATCAAAAATGGCAATGTCGTCCTTGATGAGGGTACTGACTATACTGTTTCTTATTCCGCAAACACAAAGGTGGGTACTGTTGAAGTCACCATAACAGGAACAGGTTCATATATCGGCGAGATAAAGTCAAGCTTTGATATACTGCCTGCAAAACAGCAGATACAGAAGCTTGAAACACGCTTCAAAGGCTTTTTCATAGACTGGGCGCAGAAAGGCTCTGCAACAGGATATGAGATAGAATATAGCACAAATGCTGATTTTAAGGACAGCACAGTTAAAAAGCTTACCGCAAACAAGCCTGATACTCTCACCATAAGCGGTCTGACAGCAGGAAATAAATATTATGTTCGTGTACGTTCCTACACAAACGTTGGCGAAAAGGTATACTATGGAGCATGGTCAGACAGCAAAAATGTTACCGCCGCAAAGTATGACATTACAAAGTCAGCTATCTCAGGCATTTCTACAAAGACATACACAGGAAAGAATATCACGCAGAGCGTAAAGGTAAAATACAACGGCAAGACGCTTAAAAGCGGCACAGATTACACAGTTTCATATTCAAACAACAAAAAGGTAGGAACAGCCACAGTAAAGATAACAGGCAAAGGACAATACGGTGGAACTGTCAGCAAGACATTCAAGATAAACCCTGCCAAGCAGAAGATACAGAAGCTCACAGCGAAGTCAAAGGCTTTCTTTATTGATTGGGCGCAGAAAGGCTCTGCAACAGGTTATGAGGTGCAGTACGCCACAAACTCTAAGTTTACAAGCGCAAAGAAGCTTGATGTTGCAAACAACAAGACCGACAAAATGACGATTTCAAAGCTTTCAGCAAATAAGAAATACTATGTTAAGGTACGTTCCTATACGCTTGTAAAGGGTACTAAATATTATGGAGAATGGTCGGCTGTTAAGAGTGTTACGACGAAGAAGTAATATGCTTATAAAACCAAAGCCATTTTTTCTTATAATAAATTTTCGCCGACAATACACTATGTAACTGATCCTTCGAACCGCTCGTCATTAAATATGATTCAAAATCTTATGGATTCGTACAAACAGATATCAGGAACTGATATTGATAGGTTAAAATTAGGACTGTTCTGAATAGAATAAGCTGCCACAGATTTTTTTCTGTAGCAGCTTATTTTTGTTTGTGCTATTTCTTCTTGCGAAGATATTCGTCATCATCATATTTCTTAGCTATATGCTGTGCAGCTTGCCAATCGCCCCATTTGTCTACAGCCTTATTCCAAAATTGTTATATATTACAACACGTTTTCTGAAAAAGTTTACATTTATCAACATGGAAGTTGAAATAGCCGAAATATGGGATCATTCAAAGCATGAACAGCACCGGCGGAAGATGTCATGATAATGCACGCTGTGAAAGTATGTGGGGAATCTGCACCGCCAACGGCGGGCTGCCTCCGTCAGCCCGAAGAAAGCTCTACTATGATCATATCTTTCTCGTTGCATAATTCTTGTTCGAATAAAATGTGTCAAGTGATATTGACAAAACCAGGTAGAATTTGTCCGGCAATTTTAACGCAGTAAACCGCATCATGACAAGTACAAGTCTCTTTCAGTATGGAAACAAAAAGAATATACAAAGAAAAACGCTCCTGTACTGGAAAAGTACAAGAGCGTTGGAAGTCAGTTAAAATTATTGTATCCGGACGGCAGATTCCCGTCAGAAATGGTGCTTGACCGTCAAAGGCAGGCGTTGTATAAGGAACGTGAAAAACTCTACGAAGAATACCGCTACCTCAAAAAAGAGTATGCTGATTTAGACAAGGCAAGCCGAACGATTGACGATTACCTTGAAAGTTTGAGGGATGAACCTGAGCGTAGGCGGAAAAAGGGAGAGTTGGAATAACTCTGCAAACTGGAATTTGACGCTCTATTAATGCTATTAAACCCAATCAATAGCATTCTTTACAAGTTTGACAAATGGTTCACAGGTCAGATTTTGGGTATTGTGTGCAGGAACGATACAGCAGATTTTTCCCTTGCCATAGGTGTGAATCCATACAGCAGGCTGAACGCCGTTCTTTGAAACGGTTTCTGCAAGAATCGTTGTATCAGCATTCGGAATCATTTTCATTACATAATGTTCGTCAAAATCAGGGAATGTGAATTTGCCAATGCCTTCAATAATCGGATGTTCTGCTATCGGTTTTACAGTAAGCGGACATTGTTCGGGATGAGTGATAAAGTTACTTCTTACAACATTTGTGAGGATTGCGTGATTTTCTGGGTAATCAGTAAGTGATGCGTGAAACATAATCGTTCCCATACCATTCTGAACATCATTCAGAAATTTCTCCGTCCATTTTTCATCACACCAGATTGGAGTAGGAATCTGATCATTTTCAATAGGATCTTTGAAAGACAAAAACAAATCAAACTGCCCGTTGAAATAATCATTTGGGTTCTTTGTGAATGTTACTTCATAATCTGCGTTAAACAGATAGTCCATCATAGGCTTGATGGAATCATCATGATGCCAGTAATCGTGTACCAAAACAAATACTTTTTTACTCATAAGTTATACGTCCTTTCATCACCATTTTATGGCTACGTTTCTATGAATTCTCGTTTTTTAGATGTGCGTTAAATTCCGATTTGTCAATCTGTTTCATTTGCTTCTTCAGGCTTATAGTTTCGTTCAATATATTCCTCAACAGCCTTAATGAACATCTGATTCATGCTCATGCCCATTTCAGCAGCGATAGCTTTCAGTTTTTCACGCTGTCCCTTTGGAACACGAATTTTGATGTCATCAAGATGTGTTTTCACATATTTTGCCGTGATTGCTTTGCGCTTTTCGTTATAGTACATAGAAATCAATCCTTTCGTATTGTACCCATTTCTTTTATTATACCCTATCAAGAGCTTTTTGTCAATTCATCATATAAAAACTGTCCGGATTTTTTCAGAGAACTTTGTGCGCATTGCGGCTTGAAAAAACAAGTGCAATGATATATAATAGTATTGTACCCAACACTAAACATGAAAGGAGATTTTCAAAATGATTCAAAAAATAATTCCCATTGCAGCAAGTATTACTTTGATAGGCTCAGCAAGTCTGACAGCCTATGCCGATATGGTTTTGTCAATATCACTTGACACATTTTATTCGAACAAGGATTATGCAACGAGAAAGATATGATCATAGTAGAGCTTTCTTCGGTCTTCCGGAGGCAGCCCACCGTTGGCGGTGCAGATTGTTCCGGAACCTTCGGACAAGATCTCATCAATAATCTGAGTTGTATTATTAAGGTGTTCTTTTCTCTGCTTGCAGATTTTGTCATTCTCTCTTAAATCTGATATCTTTTTATCAAGTTTAGCTATTTCATCAGCCCGACAGGACATTTGTGTCAGAATGTGTATTTCTCATTGAATTACGCTCCGCACTGCGACAGTGTTTTCTGTAATATATCGGCGTAACGCCGTACAGCTTTTTGAATCTGCGGCAGAAATAGCCGATGTTCTCAAATCCCGTTTCCTGTGCTATGGTGCAAACGCTGTTTTCGGTATCAACAAGCAATTTTGACGCACGTTTCAGTCTGTATTCTACAACGTAATTTATCGGCGAAGTGTGCAGATATGTCCTGAAAATATTGAGGACACTGCTTTTGCTTATAAGAACTGTTCCTGCAATATCGTCCAGTGTTATCTGACCGCTGTAATTATCATGAATATACTGCATCATTATCTGAAGCTTAGCCTGCGTTTGTGCAGAATGCCCGGACACGGGGCCGCAGTCTGTTATTTGTATGCTTTCATATAACAGGCGCCATAGTTTCAGCAGCAGTTCTACCGTTTCCATTTCAGAAGCCGTGCCAGAACCCTGCACAGCAAATACCGACCTCATTGTTTCGATAATGCTGTGGTGCGCTGTTTCTTCGGCGGAAAAAATCACACATTCGGTAGTTGATTCAATTATCGGTCTGATGTATCTGCTGTATATCAGACTGTCCTGCGGCGCAAGCAGAACAGGTGAAAAAACAATGTTCGGAATGATGGCGCTGTCTTCTGCTTCAAACCTGTGTATCACCTGAGAATTTATAAAGATCCCATCGCCCGAGCTTAGAACATACCTGTTTCCACCCACCAGAAAATCAGCCTTGCCATGCTGTACATAAACAAATTCGACCTCTGGGTGCCAGTGCCAGTCGATACAGTGAAAATCGAAATCCCAGATGTCCTCATAATAGTAGCTGAACGGATATTCTTCGCTGCCGTGACTTGCAGTTTCACGTAAGGTTTCGTCCGTTGTGATCCTGTCCTTTTTGATTTCATTTCCCATGTTCTCACCCGATTTACGATATTGTGTAATAAAAATGTGATTTTGTGTATTGAAATATTACGATATTTACTATATAATCTGATTATATCATTTGTCAAGGAGTTTGTCAATATGGCTGTAAATTACAGAAAAACACTTATATCCTGCTATCTTGGATTCATCACACAGGCAATAGCGGCTAATTTCGCTCCGCTTCTATTTCTCACATTTCACAATGGCTATGGTATTCCGTTTGGAAAAATTGCCCTTATTTCGTCGGTATTTTTTGTTACTCAGCTTATCATAGATGTGCTGTGTGCACGTTTCGCCGACAAGATCGGCTATCGGAAATGCGTTATCGGTTCGCAGGTGTTTTCTGCGTTGGGACTTATCGGGCTTGCTTTTCTGCCAGAACTGCTTCCCAATCCGTTTTCAGGAATAATTATAAGCACGGTAATATATGCAATGGGAAGCGGTCTGACCGAGGTGCTTGTAAGTCCGATAGTTGAAGCCTGCCCGTTTGAGCACAAAGAAGCTGCAATGAGCCTGCTGCATTCATTCTACTGCTGGGGTTCGGTCGGAGTCATACTCATTTCAACACTGTTTTTTACTGTTTTCGGCATAGAGAACTGGAAGTGGCTTTCTTGTATCTGGGCGATAATTCCACTTGTGAACATATACAATTTTTCAGTATGTCCCATTGAACATCCTGTCGAGGACGGCAAGGGAATGCGTATCCGTGACCTGCTCAGAGTACCGCTGTTCTGGCTTGCGATACTGCTTATGGTTTGTGCTGGAGCCTCGGAACTTTCAATGGCACAGTGGGCGTCGGCATTTGCAGAATCCGCTCTCGGACTGACTAAATCAGTCGGAGATATTGCAGGACCGTGTATGTTTGCGGTGACGATGGGCATAAGCCGTACGCTCTACGGGAAGTACGGCGAAAAGCTCGATCTTATGAAATTCATGATAGGCTCGGCAATGCTGTGTCTGATCTGTTACATCACTGCCTCCCTGTCGGGAATACCTGTAATCGGTCTTCTCGGCTGCATAATGTGCGGATTCTCGGTAGGTATCATGTGGCCCGGATCTATAAGCATCTGTTCGGGAAAAATACCCACAGGCGGAACTGCAATGTTTGCACTCCTCGCCATGGCGGGCGACCTCGGCGGAGCACTCGGCCCCGCTATTGTAGGAAATATCACCCAGAATGCAGGCGATGATATGCAGAAAGGCATGCTCGCAGGCTGCGCATTTCCCTTGATACTTATGATATCGCTCCTGCTGCTGAACAGAGCCAGACGCAGGAATAACTGATCGTATCCGGCAGGTTTATGCAAAGCTACAATAGGAAAAAGGCATCATGTATCCGGACATGATGCCTTTTTGTTTATCATACGGTGTCAGCGGTCAATTTACGAATTTCATAGAGCCTGTTCTATACTTCTGAACTGCGACGGAGTAATACTCTCGAATCTTTTGAAAATCTTGCAAAAATAACTGCTGTCACAGAAACCTGTTTCTTCAGCTATCTGATCGACAGTTTTCTGCGTTTCAGCCAGAAGCATTTTAGCCGCCTGTATCTTGCGTTTTGTGATATATTCCATCGGTCGGCAGTTCAAGGTCTGCCTGAATAATCTGCACAAATGCTGCGAAGAAACGCCTGCTGCTTTACTTATGGATTCAAGACCGGGCTGTTTCATATAATTCTCGTCAATATAAGC
>OHTH01000445.1_pt1 | contig 26741 bp, 22 predicted proteins | sample 1578831 | NCBI WGS metagenome assembly OHTH01 (sample SAMEA3879590, study PRJEB24766) | human gut metagenome | biome: human-associated habitat; feature: feces | place: USA | collected 1985/1987 | reverse complement strand
CCGCTGACGAAGCATTGACTTTAGTTCCGCCTAAGATTTTAAGCTTAGAGCAGGCGCTTGACTTCATCGATGTCGATGAGCTTCTTGAGGTAACACCGGAAAGCCTTCGTATCCGTAAGCGTATCTTAGACCCAACCTTACGCAAACGTGCTAATATGAAAAAATAATCATTTTATTCTCATGAATCACAAAAAGATGATCCGCACTGTTATAGTTACGGATCATCTTTTTTGTTTTATGCTGGCAGGCTCATCTGGAAAATATAGCATATATCGTTTTCACGGCTCTTTTTCCATCCCTGCATCATAAAATGCACGGCTGTTCTTTCCGTTTTTCTTTACCTCATACATTGCATGATCCGCCGCCGCGATCACTTCTGTACTATTCTTTCCATCTTTCGGATACATCGCGATTCCAATACTCGATGCCAGATACTGCTCCCCACCGGCAATCTGATATGGTATTTTAAATGTATCTAAAATCTTCATTGCATAGGAATCTATCACTTCTGCCTGGCCACTTTGCACGATTGCAACAAATTCATCCCCCGCCAGCCGGTAAACCTCGAATATGTCATCCACCAGTGCTCCGGCACGCGCAGCCATTTCCTTAAGCACCGCATCTCCTTCGTTGTGTCCATAGACATCATTGATCCGTTTAAAATTATCCATATCGAACATGATCAGCCCAAACGGTTCTTTCTCCCTGATCCGGTACTGTAAATCTTCCATAAACACACGCCGGTTCAAAAGTGAAGTCAGCGCATCATAGCGCGCCATAAAATTTAATTTTTTATTGAGCGAGCTGATCGTGTCGTTCACTTTTCTTTTATGCATATTATCCCGGACAAGCCAGATGATAAACAAAACCATGATCCCACCGATCACAGATGTGATACGGATCACTTTTCCATACTGCTCCATAAAAGTTTCTTCGTGATTGATGATCTTTGCATCATCCGGTAACATGCTGCGCGAAATTCCAAAACGCTTCATAACCGTCTCATCAAAGCAATATGTCATCGGTGAATCTGTTATGACATCCATATTCTCACATGGTTCACCATTTAAAATTTTAAGAGCCATCTCCCCGGCGATCTCGCCCATCTCTTCATGGGAAACGATCTCACCTCCAAGCAGTCCTTTCCCCATACCTATCGATATACCGGAAAACATGGGAATATGTGCCCGGCTGCTCAGCATCTGGACAGACTCTGCCGATGCATAAACATTTCCATCCTTATCATTACTGCATAAAATATATAAAAGAATCGTACTCTCATCGAAAGATTCTACGCTCTTAATCAGATCTTTCTGTGAAAATTCTGATGCATTGATATCACTAAACTCCAGATCCGGAAATTCATCTTTGTAAGAATAAAATTCCTTTCTTGCACTAAGCCCGGTTACCGTATTGTCAACAATTGCAACAATATGTGCTGCTTCCGGATATATCTTTTTGGCAAGTGCTATGGTATTTCCATAAGTCTGATTTTCTATGATTCCTGTTACATTGGGATTGTAATCCATCGCCAGCGCTTTTGAAACATTATTGACCCCTTCAAAAACAATCGGCGTATTCCCAAAAATTTTCCGATATACAAGCACAAAATTATACGCCGCATCATCTCCCACTATGACCACGTCATAAGCTGGTACCTGGCTTAAATAATAACTCAGGCTCTTGTAAAATAAATGTACATTTTCCGCTGTATCGACATTCTTAGTATCCATAAACTTATAGTCTATGGTTACATCATCCCCCAGTGATTTTCTGATTCCATCAATCTGCTGTGGAATCGTCTCCCATGCATAGGAATAGGAACTGATGAACAGCACACGTCCTCTTCCTGTTTCTTTTGCATTGACCGGAAAACTTCCCCCTATCCATAGCAGTACAAAAAGAAGTGCTGCCAAAATACAGCCTTTCTCTACTTTATGATTTTTCATATGTGTCCCCCGATTTTTATGCAGCATAACTTTCATTCTGTATGTTTAGATTTTAATTTCTTCAAACTATAATCTAAATTTTCCACCCAATTGTATAAAAAGTCAACATAATTCATCATTTTTTGTCACTTTTTTCCAATTTTTCTTTCTGTTTTTTCGCCCGCTGTAAATAATTTTCCTTCATATCAAAAGTCCTCTTCCACTCTTTCGTTCCTTTCACTTTGTGCACTTCGGAACGGTTTTTATATAAAAACCGTGTCAGATTATAACAGTCCACCCAAATCTCATGCCCACTCTCCCTCCACTCCTCATCAAAGATCAGTTCGAGTCCGTAATGAAGATGTACAGTATCTATATTGTTGACATTTTCTTTTGTACTGTAACCGGTGTGCCCCATATAGCCGATCACATCCCCTGCCGTCACAAGATCTCCCTCTTTTAATTTTGCCTGATATGGGTAATCCTGACGCAGATGCGCATAATAATAATATCTCTTTTTATCCGGACTGCGGATTCCAACACGCCAGCCTCCGTACTGATTCCAGCCCAGAGCCTCCACATATCCTGTTTCAATGCAGATCACAGGCGTACCGATCTGTCCCATCATATCATGTCCTAAATGCTGTCTTTTATATCCATAGCTTCTCGACACGCCAAAATCATCATAATCACTGTACGGAAATCCCTTTGCGATCGGGGAAAATGCTTTCAGTCCATATTTTTTCACATAGGGACCACCCTCACTCTCCTGTATCTCATACTCGCCGACCAGACCGCCAAGCACCGCCGAATATGCCTCCTTATAATAGGAAAAATACTTGAGCTTCTCTGCCGCCTCATCAAATGTCAGCTCCTTATTTTTCACTTTCTCTGCCGCCTCATTCAGTTCTGACACTGCTGTCGCGCCAAACTCCCCGCCATTTTTCGCTGCCACATAAGAAAGTAAGTCGATCCAATCGATATGCATTTCACTTCCATATGTGTCCACGTCACACTCATATGCCTTGCACAACGCCTCATAAGACACATTAAAATCCACCCACCGGATCGTCCCGTCCGATGTGGCAGTAACTGTTTTCCCCCCTGTTCCTGCCGTATTTTCCCATAAAAGAAAAGCAGCCATAAGAAGGATGACTCCCTCTAAAATAATGGCTGCTTTAATACGCTGACACCAGGTTTTCCTGCCTGCTGATATCATGTTCATGACACTCCTCCTACCCTGCCATTCTTTTCCATTCATTATATGAGGCGGGATGAAAAATAATCATGCATTTTTATTATTTACTTTCCTGGCACGCACTGCACATTCCATACAAAATTGAATTTTTGCACTGCAGTTTAAACCCGTGATCTTTTAAAATGTGCTCTGAGATTTCATCCATAAACTCACATTCCAGATGGATGATCTTCCCACATTTCACACACTGCAGATGCAGATGTTCCTCACAGTGGTGTCCTAATTCCACATACTGATATACCGCCTGATTGCCCTTTTCGGCAACGTATTTGATTACCGTGCCATCCTTTGCCAGCTTATCTAAATAACGGTAGATCGTCGTGATATTGACCTCACAGTCCTGCGCTTTCAGATAATGGTCGATATCCGCCACAGCGACTGTCCGGTCACTGTTCTTCTTTAAAAATTCCAAAATCTTTTTACGGCTGATCGTCGCATAACCACTTCCCGGCATATTCCTCGTCCCTTCCTGTTTCCTTTATTTAAAACACAATCCCACACACTCTTATGATAACACCCCAGAACACGCCAAGTCCATACAAAGCCGCAACAATACCAAGATTCTGCTTCCAGTCACGGTTTAAACGGAACAAAACCAAAAGTCCGACACCTGCATTCACAAGTAATCCATCATGGCACCTGCTCCGATAATGCCACTTAAATAAAGTTCTGTGATCACAACGGAGGACGCACAGTTTGGAATCAACCCGACGAGTGCTGCTACTGCCTCGCCAACAAGCGGCATTGCGGTAAAAAAGCCCGCAAGTGTATCTTCTCCGATGAATCCGATCACCACATTTAAAAGGAAGGAAATGATCAGAATATAAACAAAAATCTTTAAGGTATGTTTGAATGCAGACCGGAAAATGCCGTCCTCGCAGCTGCAGTGTTCTTCCTCACATACCACATGGATGTCCATTTCTTTTTCATGCTTTTTCATCACACCCACATATAAAAACTCCACAACAAGTCCGGAAATCATACCAATGATGACCTTAGCTGCAAGGATCTTAACGATCACGACAGGTGCAACCGCCTCTGAGATCATGATCGGAAGCATCTCATCGGAGGTCGATAAGAAAATCGCAAGCAGTGTTCCGACTGTGATCACATGTCCCGCATAGAGGCTTGACGCCGCTGCAGAAAAGCCACACTGTGGGATCACTCCAAGCAATGCACCCCAAACAGGGCCGCTTTTTCCAGCGCTCCTGATACGGTTCTTTGCCTTTCCTCCAGTCTTATGCTCTAACTCTTCCATCAAAAGGTATGTGATAAACAAAAACGGAAGTAATTTTACACTATCTAATAAAGTATCTAAAATAATATCTAACATATTGCGCCCCATTTCCTACATGACATGTATGTCGATTTCTTACATTTGCGACCAATTCGTATTTGCAATCAGTTTGTATTTGCAACTTGTTTGCATTTTTTATTATACGCAGAAATATCAGAATGTCAAGCTTTTCCCGAAAGAGATTTTGATTCATAGGATGTAATTTCCTATGAATCAAAAAAATAGAGGCAAGCTCCATGCTCTGCCCCTGTTTTTCATCCATATTAATAAATTTTAGATATCATCTAAAGATTCTTTTATCTTATCCATGAATCCTTTTTTCTTTTTCGGCTTTTCTGCTGTACCAGTGCCCTCTGCTGACTTCTTTAATGTATTACCGGTAACTTCATCAAACTTACGCAATGCCTCTTTTGCTTCTGCATTTAAGGAAGCCGGAACCTGAACCACCAATGTAACATAATGGTCACCACGCACTGCTTTGTTTCGCAGAGACGGTACGCCTTTTCCCTTCAGGCGGATTCTTGTGTCTGTCTGTGTTCCTGCTTTTACCTCGTATAAGACGTCTCCATCCACGGTGTTGATACGCACCTCACCGCCTAATGCCGCCTGAGCAAAGGAAATCGGCACGGTAGAATAAATGTTCATATCCTGACGCTGGAAGATCGGATGACGTGATACAACTACCTCTACTAGCAGATCCCCACGCGGTCCGCCGTTGATACCCGGTTCCCCTTTTTCACGGATCCTTACACTCTGTCCATTGTCAATTCCCGCAGGGATCGATACCTGGATTTTCTTTTTATTTGAGATATATCCGGTTCCACGGCAATCCGGACATTTATCCTTGATCATCTTTCCGGAACCACCGCAGTCCGGACAGGTCTGTACATTCTGTACGGTTCCAAAGAAGGACTGCTGGGTAAATACGACTTTACCTTTACCACCACATTTCGGACAGGTCTCTGGTGTGGTTCCCGGTTTTGCACCGGTACCATGACACTTCTGGCACTCATCCTTTAAGACCATCTCGATCTCTTTCTCACAGCCAAATACAGCTTCCTCAAATGTAATACGGACACTGGTGCGCAGATTCTGTCCTTTCATCGGACCATCGTTGCCACGTCTTCTGGATCCGCCGCCAAAGAAATCTCCAAAAATATCTCCAAAGATATCTCCCATATCCATACCGGAGAAATCAAATCCTCCTGCTCCGCCGGCACCACCATCAAATGCTGCATGACCAAACTGATCGTACTGTTTTCTCTTTTCTGCATCACTGAGCACAGCATATGCTTCCTGCGCTTCCTTGAACTTTGCCTCCGCTTCCTTATCTCCAGGGTTCATATCCGGGTGATACTTTTTGGCAAGCACACGGAACGCTTTTTTGATCTCAGCATCTGTTGCCGTTTTACTCACGCCTAAGACTTCATAATAATCTCTCTTATCTGCCATAACGTTTTCCTCTCTCAAACTGCATACAGGGTTTCCGGGAAAACCCCCGGAAACCCCGTTGTATTTTTACTGTTTTGCGATGATTAAACTTCCTTGAAGTCTGCGTCTACGACATCATCATCTGCGGAAGATGCACCTGCCTGTGCGTTGCCGCCCATACCGCTCATATCAGGACCTGCACCAGCTGCTCCCTGCGCTGCCTGAGTCTGCTCATACATCTTTGCAAATACCTTCTGCGCACTCTCTGTCAGTTTTTCCTGCAGGGATTTCAGTTCTGTCACATCAGCGTCTGTCATCTCTTCTGCATTCTGGTGTGCGTCTAAGAATGCTTTTACTGCGTTCATATCAGTCTCTACTGCTGATTTATCAGCCGGATCAAGGTTTGCTCCAACCTGATCTAATGCCTGCTGTGTCTGGAATACGAAGGAATCAGCATCATTTCTTGCATCGATTGCCTCTTTTCTCTTCTTATCCTGTGCTTCGAACTCAGCAGCTTCTTTGACAGCCTTATCGATCTCATCATCAGACATATTAGAACCTGCTGTGATTGTGATGTGCTGCTCTTTTCCGGTTCCTAAATCTTTTGCAGATACATTTACGATACCGTTTGCATCGATATCGAATGTAACCTCAATCTGCGGAACACCACGACGTGCTGGCGGGATACCATCCAGACGGAACTGTCCAAGGGATTTGTTATCTCTTGCAAACTGTCTCTCACCCTGTACAACGTTGATATCTACTGCTGTCTGGTTATCTGCTGCCGTTGAGAAGATCTGGCTCTTCTTGGTAGGAATCGTTGTATTTCTCTCGATCAGTCTTGTTGCGATACCACCCATTGTCTCGATGGAAAGTGAAAGTGGTGTTACATCCAGAAGTAAGATCTCACCTGCACCTGCATCTCCTGCAAGTTTACCACCCTGGATAGATGCACCGATGGCAACACACTCATCCGGGTTCAATGTCTTACTTGGCTCTTTGCCTGTCAACTGTTTTACTTTATCCTGAACAGCCGGGATACGTGTAGAACCACCAACTAATAATACCTGACCAAGATCAGCATTGGTAAGTCCTGCATCTCTCATGGCGTTCTGAACCGGAATAGCTGTTTTTTCAACGAGATCATGTGTCAGTTCGTCGAATTTTGCTCTGGTTAAGTTCATATCAAAGTGTTTCGGTCCCTCAGCAGTTGCTGTGATGAACGGAAGGTTGATATTTGTGGTTGTTGCGGAAGAAAGTTCTTTCTTTGCTTTCTCAGCTGCTTCTTTTAATCTCTGAAGAGCCATCTTATCGGTAGAAAGATCTACACCTTCTGCTTTCTTGAACTCATCGATCATCCACTGTGTGATTCTGTTATCGAAATCATCACCACCAAGATGTGTATCACCATTTGTAGATAATACCTCGATGACACCGTCACCGATCTCAATGATGGAAACATCGAATGTACCACCACCAAGGTCATATACCATGATCTTCTGCTCTTTCTCGTTGTCAAGACCATAAGCTAAAGCTGCTGCTGTCGGCTCGTTGATGATACGTTTTACATCAAGGCCTGCGATTTTACCTGCATCTTTGGTTGCCTGACGCTGTGCATCGTTGAAGTAAGCCGGAACTGTAATAACAGCCTCTGTTACTTTCTCTCCTAAGTATCCTTCTGCATCTGCTTTTAACTTCTGTAAGATCATTGCAGAAATCTGCTGTGGAGAATACTGTTTGTCATCGATTGCTACTTTATAATCAGTACCCATATGTCTCTTGATAGAAGATATGGTTTTTTCTGCGTTTGTAACAGCCTGACGTTTTGCAGGCTCACCAACTAATCTCTCACCTGTTTTTGTAAATGCAACGATAGATGGTGTTGTTCTTGCACCTTCCTGATTTGCGATAACGGTAGGTTTTCCACCTTCCATAACAGCTACACAGCTGTTTGTCGTACCTAAGTCAATACCAATGATTTTACTCATAATGATTTCCTCCTCATCTAATATCTATGGAATAATTAGTTTGCTACTTTTACCATACTGTGTCTTACCACAGTATCTCTGTACATATATCCCTTCTGGAGTTCTTCTGCTACTACATTCTCTCCTAAGGTTTCATCCTCCACATGCATGACTGCATTGTGGAAATTCGGATCAAATTCAGCACCGACCGCCTCGATCGGTTTTACGCCTGCTTCCTCTAATACGGTAAGCATCTGGCGGTAGATCTTATCCATTCCGACAACAAAAGCATCTTCTTTGTTATCTTCCGGAACTGCTGCAAGACCACGCTCAAAGTTATCAATGACCGGCAGGATCTTTTCTACGATTGTTTTTGCTCCCATATCGTACATCTGTGATTTTTCTTTCTCTGTACGCTTACGGAAGTTATCAAACTCTGCCATCTGTCTTTTTACCTTATCGGTAAGCTCCTCGATCTGCTCATCCTTTTTGTCTTTCTTCTTTTTGAAAAAAGATTTCTTTTTATCAGGATCTTCGGAATCCGCTTCGGAAGCTTCTGCATCAGCGTTCTCTGCTGTTTCGGCTGTTTCTTCCGTGGATGTCACGTTTTCATCCTCTTTGGTCTCGGAAGCATTTTCCTCTGTGGAAGATTCCATTGCTTCGTCTAATACCTTTTCATCCATCTCTGACATCTATGAACCACCTTTCTATGTCTGTTCCTTATCCTTGTTTAAAATTCCGTCTAAAGAATTCTTCAAGGTTTTCAGGTTATCCATTACTTTCTCATAATCCATTCGTTTCGGTCCGACAATTCCTATCGTTCCCCGAACACCTTCGCCCAATTCGTATGTTGCTGTCACAACACTGCAGTCCTTCATGGTCTGTATCGGGCTTTCATTTCCTATATAAACCTGAATTCCTGTATTATCATCATCTAACAGGTTTTCAGTTACAAGGCTTGCTAGCTGCTGTTTCTCCTCAAATGTGGAGATCAGCTCACTTGCTTTCTCCGAGTCACTTAACTCCGGATATTTAAAGAAATTGGTTGCTCCACTTGTATAAATGCGGATATCTTCATCCTGTCCCATCGTCTCTGCCACGGTGTCAAGCACATCACTGATGATATCACTGTGGATGCCCGCCTGCTCTTTTAACTTTGCGATGGTTCCAAGGTTGATCTCCTGTAATGCAAGACCGTTTAAGTTGGCATTTAACAGGAAATTCAGTTTTAACATTGTCTCATTGTCGATCGGTTCACTGACCGGAATAATTTTATTCTTGACCAGATTGCCTTCGGTAACAATCGTTGCTAAAATCTGTTCTTCATTCATATTCGATAACTGGATGAACTTTACTTTATTCTTATGAAACGTCGGTGCTGTAACCATCGTCGCATAATTGGTATTGTTCGCCAGTATCTTTGCCACCTGCTGCAGCACCTGTTCCATCTTCTCCGTGTGTTCGATGACGAAACTCTTCATCTCATTCACTTCACGGTCTTTCTCTTCCATCAGATGATCCACATAAAAGCGGTATCCTTTGTCGGAAGGGATCCTGCCGGCTGAAGTATGCGGCTGTAAAATGTATCCAAGTTCTTCCAGATCAGCCATCTCATTACGGATCGTCGCAGAGCTCAGATTCAAATCGGTATACTTGGATATTGTTCGTGATCCAACCGGTTCGCCTGTCTCTAAATAGTTGCGGATGATTGCATCAAGAATTTTCGTTTTTCGTTCGTCTAATTCGAATTCCTCGTCCATTCTCTTCTCCATCTCCATACTCTGTAACTTTCTGTAAGAATCCGGCATCTGCCTCTGATCTCAGTTACCTTTTTATCTGTTAGCACTCATTATTGTGGAGTGCTAACATCTATGTACTTAAAATAGCACCATCATATTCTTTTGTCAACACTAATTTTTATAATTTTTGTTGTTTTATATTTTTTTTATAATTTTCCTGTTTAGACCTTTTTCTTCTTATATATATGAGGATCAGACCAATCAGAACACTAACTGTAACAACCACCATATAACGTACTAGATGGTTCCCTGCATCCAGTCCCATGCATTCCATGATCTTTTTGTACCAGAAATATACCAGCATGTGCAAAAGGAAAATTTCCGTTGAGAGTTCACGCATTGTTTTCGCAGCCGCTCCCATTCTCTCCACCACCGGGACAAAGGCTGCAGCCAGGAAAAGATTTGCAGTGACAAGCGGTGTCATAAGATACATATCATGCGACGACTCGCCGATCTTCTGCGTGATGATCCATTCCTCCAACATCATCAGCACGAGGAAAAATACCGTGTGCCATCCATACGCACTTTTTCGGATCCGGTCTGCCTTCACACGAAAGAGATACCCCATGGTCACAAACGGGAATCCGAAAAAGAATCCGTTTCTTGCCGTAGCAAATACAGAAAGATACCATTGGATCTCATTCGCAGCCGGTAAAACGGTATCGAATACATGACGGTAAGTATTGTGGAAAACTCCAGTCAGATACAACAGCACAGCCGCTGCCACGATTCCTTTCACATTCCACCGAAAACGTGTTACCAACAGATACAAAAACAGCACCGCTGCAACAGTCGCAGGCAGATACCAGAGCTGTATGTAAGATCCTATCAGGAAAAATCTTCTTGCAAGTTCTAATATGTTTCCGGCAGCACTTCTTTTTTTCTCCCAGAAGCGGTCAATGATCGGTATCAGATATAACAGACTCCACCATACATACATCTTTATAATATGGAAAAGATATTTTTTTACCCTGTCTTTGTCTGTTATTTTTTCTCCGATAAAATAGCCGGTGCACACAAAAAAGAACGGAACTGCCATACGGCAGATCACCTGCTGAAATTCGTGTGAAAATACCGGTGCGATTTCCTCAAACGGAGGAATATGAATGGCAGCAACCAAAAATGCTGCCACAAATTTTGAGAAATCAAGTGCTCTGTATTCCTTTTTTTCCGCTAGATATATCGTAGACATCCCAGATCCTTTCCTTATTCTGCTCTATTCCATTTCTTTTTGTTTTTTCCTTCCGTTCCGATACCTGAAAATAACGATCCCGATCACCGACAGGATTCCAAGTCCGCTCAAACCAGCACCTGTTTTTAAATACGGCGTACAGTAATAAAATTCGATCTGATGTGTTCCCTCCGGCACATCAACTGCCATATACATCGTATCCGCCTTTAAAATCTCTGTTTCCACACCATCTATATACGCCCGCCAGCCGCTACTGTACGGAATTGTCATACAGAGCAGTTTTTCCTGATCTGCCGTAAGGGTACCGGATATGTGATTTGTATCCATGACAACATCTTTTAAAATATCCTGTTTCAGACTTTTCGTCCAACCGGCAATCTGTTTTACCGGCTGGCAGACAATCTGCATCTCATCAAACCGGTAAGTTCCCTTTTCATGAAAGGTCAGTGTGATCTCATCTGCTTTTTCATCACGATATCCGGCATTGATCAGATAGTCATCCACACCACTGTAAAAGTTGTTTTTTCTGGTCAGGAATGTGATCATTTTGGTGATTTTTCCACAGGTCACATCAATGTGCAGACGGCTCTTCGACTGTGTTAACGTCTTTCCCTCCTCCGAAAACTGAAGCCCTTTTAATATGAAGTAAGTTTCACTCTCCGGTATCCCCTCAAAGGAAAGTGTTACTGACGCTTTCTTTTCCGTCGCAGTAAATCCCTGGTCGGTCAGTTCCACATTGTGCATATCTGTGATCATATAAGAAATATCTTCATCCGTAAATTCCGTTTCCGTCTTTGTATCAGCTAACGCAGATGGAATCTTATCATCTTCCACGACAATGCCCTGTAAAAGCGCCTGCTGTTTTTCCGTTACCTCCAGCGCTTCATATGTGCTCCGCGGAATTACCGCATCACTTGCAAAGCCAAGCGGCAGTACCGAATCATTTTCATAGGCATCGCATTTTACCTCATACTGTCCCCCGGCGCCAAGCGTTCCGCGATTGAAGCAGACATTATAACCATATGGGCGCAGTCCGCTGTTCCCGGACGGCACCACATAATAACGCACGCCGGAAAGCACCTCTAACATCGTGCGCGCATCAAATCCGGAATAACAGAAATCCCTGGTCTGATTGATGTACATTTCTCTTTGAAACTGGTTGATATCCGGGTTTGCAAGACTGAAATAATAGGAGGTACCATTGATTCCAAGCTGCATCGCCGTATTTTTCCACTCCTCAGACTGCAGGGACTCATAGCGGTATGTCGTATCTTTCGCATGATTTTTTACAAGACTACCCGCAGCATCTTTTGTCAGCATGGAAAGTGCCTCCCCCTGCGTGGCAAATTCTTCCACATAACTGCCCGCCTGTGGCGCATATTCTGCCCATCCCTGATAGATCAGTTCAAGCATCACCACCACTAACAATGCCGCCTTAAAAACAAATTTTTCTTTCGTCTTTTTCCCGGTTCCGACAATGAAAACTAACAGCACGGAAAATAATAATAATGCCACTAATACATACTGTTTCTGATGCTTTCCAAGCATCTCCAAGCACAGGCAGATATAGGTGATCCCCGCCCAGAACAGTGCAATTTTTTTCTTAAAATGCATCTCCATCATCTGAGGATACATTTTTACCGCGATAAAAGACACAAGCATGGAGTATGCCCACATATAGCGGTTGACCACATAACTGCCTCCATTTAACATTTTTCCGGCAAACGGGAACAACAGCAACAGTGTCATAAGTACAAATCCGGCACGCAGCCCCCTGTTTTTTTTGCCGCCAAAGAGAAGTAACAACACCGCTAAGAGGACGATTCCCGTATATCCAAGTTCACTCCAGTAGGTCGAACCTCCGATCAGAAAGCCATACAGTAATTTCCGGTAATAGGATAACGGATACATTATCGAAAACGTATGCTGCGCTCCTGCCCTTCCCGTAGACAGTGTCATGGCAACAACCGGGAGTAGTATGACAGAAACAGATGCCAGTGTCACCAGTGAGTATGCCACAAAACGCCATACCCAGTACCATACCGTCTTTAAAACCGGTTTTCCAAATAACATCAGATAACGAAGCAGAGCATAGATGGCAACAAAGATACAGATCATGTATGTAAAATAAAAACTGCTGACCGTCGCTACCGCAAGCATCCCCATATATAACCATGGTTTCTGTCCATGGTATCTGCAGTATGCAGAAAACGCGAGACCTGCAAGATATATTCTCACCAGAACCATCGTATTGTAAAAGAGTTCCATATATTTTTCATCCGGCACGAACACCGATAAAAGATTGAGCGGATCGCCAATGACATAATAATGAAGTGTCGTCAATACATCTGATCCAAGTCCAATCTGCATATCCCAGAGAGGGACTGAGATCTTATGTTCCGTGGCCAGCGTATCCAGGATCGATAACAGCCAGGAACGGTAATAAAGCAGCGCATTGAAATGCTGCTGCAAACCGTCCGGAACCCATATAAAACTCTTTTTATTTATGATAAATACGGAGAACACTGCCCCCGCAATGATTGCAAAACAAACGGTATATGCCAGAAAGAACCAGACTTTTTTACTGACATTTTCCTCTTTATTCCTTAGGAATCTCATTTTTTAATTTCTCCCAAAGAAAAAGACCAAAGCACACTGTCTCTGGTCTTTCCTCTTATTATATCTGTTTTTTACCAGTTAAACTTCTCTGCGAAATAAGCATCCAGATCTTCAATCTTAATACGCTCCTGCTCCATGGTATCACGGTCACGAACCGTTACCGCACCGTCATTTTCAGATTCGAAATCGTAAGTTACGCAGAACGGAGTACCGATCTCATCCTGTCTTCTGTAACGTTTTCCGATATTTCCTCTATCATCAAATTCACAGTTGTATTTGTGTGAAAGCTGTGCAAATACCTTTTCTGCGCCTTCATTTAACTTCTTGGATAATGGAAGCACACCGATCTTAACCGGAGCTAAAGCCGGGTGGAAATGAAGAACTGTTCTCATATCCGGTTTTTCTTCGGTTCCGATATTCTCCTCATCGTAAGCAGCACATAAGAATGCTAAAACAACACGGTCTGCACCGAGTGAAGGCTCGATGACATACGGAAGATATCTTTCATTCTTCTCATCATCAAAATAAGTAAGATCCTGACCGGAAGTCTCCTGATGGCGTCCAAGGTCATAATCAGTTCTGTCAGCGATACCCCAGAGCTCGCCCCATCCGAACGGGAATAAGAACTCGATATCGGTTGTTCCCTTGCTGTAAAATGCAAGTTCAGCCGGATCATGGTCACGCAGACGCATCTCATCCTCTTTGATTCCAAGGGAGATCAGCCAGTCACGACAGAAGCCTCTCCAGTACTGGAACCACTCTAAATCAGTGCCAGGCTCACAGAAAAACTCAAGCTCCATCTGCTCAAACTCTCTGGTACGGAATGTAAAGTTACCCGGTGTGATCTCGTTACGGAAAGATTTTCCGACCTGTCCGATACCGAACGGGATCTTTTTGCGGGATGTTCTCTGTACATTTTTAAAATTAACGAAAATACCCTGTGCTGTCTCCGGTCTTAAGTATACGGTATTTTTTGCATCTTCAGTAACACCCTGGAATGTCTTAAACATCAGGTTAAACTGACGGATATCTGTAAAGTTATGTTTGCCGCAGGTCGGACATGGAACCTGATTTTCTTCGATGAAATCACGCATCTCTTCCTGTGTCCAGCCGTCTACGGAACTCTTTAACTCAATTTTTTTCTCTTCCGCAAAATCCTCGATGATCTTGTCTGCACGGAAACGCTCGTGACATTCTTTACAATCCATTAAAGGATCAGAAAATCCTCCAAGATGTCCGGATGCAACCCATGTCTGCGGGTTCATTAAGATCGCACAGTCCACACCAACATTGTATGGGTTCTCCTGAATAAATTTCTGCCACCATGCTCTTTTTACATTGTTCTTTAACTCAACGCCGAGATTACCATAATCCCATGTATTTGCAAGACCGCCGTAAATCTCAGATCCCGGATAAACGAATCCTCTTGATTTTGCCAGTGCTACAATTTTGTCCATTGATTTTTCCATAAATAATTCCTCACCTTTCTATAAAATGGCAGTAAACTGCCTCTTTTGTATGCTTACTTATAAATAATGTATGTGTAGACATCTGTTTCAAATGCCCCATCATCTTTTACATAAGTTGTATCGTCATTGACGTCTGTGTCAGACACCTCTGTTGACCCGCCAATACTCTCTGTTCCATCAGCGATATTTTCATCTGAATCACTCTCATCGGCTGTACTGCCATTGTTTAAACTGTAACCATCCCGGATGGACACACTGTCTGTTCCGGTCAGTTTTACATTCTCACTTGAAACATAGCAGATTGTACCGTCTACTTTCACATCTCTGTTTGCCTTGATGATGACTACTTTTAAATCTTCTCCGGAGTAAATTTCCTCCTTTGTGGCGGTTCCTGTCACCTTTCCATCTTCCACACTGACAAAATCTGTCTTGAAATCATATCCTGCTGCGAGTGCCTTAACAACTTTTCCCTCATAGAGTTCAATGCCATTAAATCCTGTGTAATCTTCCGGCGTCTTATACTTCATCTTAAGTGTTGCCGTACCGTCCTTCACAGACAGATTTTCCAGTTTGACCGCACTCTTTCCATGCTCCCCGGTATATGTGGAAACGGCATCCGTCACATAATCCTTTAACTCCGTTTCATCATAATAATCTTTGTCTAACGTTTCAACATCCACCGAAAGCACGGTTCCGTTTTTCTGTACATACACCGTATCCGTATCCGCATCCAGAGATTTTCCACATCCAGCCAGCATCGAAATGCCAATCAGTACGCTGATACCTGCCATACATGCTTTTCTCATTTTTATAATTCTCCATTCGTCTTACATATCCAATGTTTTACATTATACTATTTCCCATTCCCGATTTCAACCAGTAAATAGTCCCTCCAACATTTTCAGCGTCTGAAACGAATGATCCAGATAAACTGCACGGTAACTTTTCATGATCGCCAGCAGCTGTCTTAACACACTGTCACTGACGGAAAAAGTATACAGTTTTTCCACCCTTGCCGAAATGATGTACTGCATTGTGTAAAGCGTCGACTCTTCCAGTAAAAACCTGCCGGATTCCTCCGGTGACGGATCCTTTTTTTCACATGTTTCACAGATACATCCGCCACGCCTTGTCACAAACCAGCGCAAATTTTCTTTTTCCCCACATCTGACACAGGAAAAAACGTTTGGCGCCTCGCCGTTGACAGCCATCGCCTTCAGTTCAAAAATAAAGCGGACCAGCCTCTTATCATAGGCAGCGCTCGTCAATGCCCTGAGTGACTGATAAAGCAGCTTTAACATTTCCCGTTCATCATTGTTTTCCTGACAGTAATAATCGGCAAATTCCAGAAAATAACACCCATAATATGTAGCTTCAAGTTCTTCCTGAACTTCCCTGAAATAGTTCTGAATGGACGCCCTGACTACGGTGTAGGAACTTCTTCCCTCAAACATTTCAAATTCTCCAAAGGAAAACGGGGTTGCCGCAGCAACAAGTGCACTGTTTGGTCTTCTTGCACCCTTTGCAAATGCGGTGATCTTGCCCCGTTCCTTTGTCAGCAGCGTGATTCTTCTGTCATAATCGCCAATCGGCATTACCTTTAAGACCATCCCGGTCACTACGATATTCTGTCCCATCCGGTCTGTTCTCCCATCCTCTCCCTGTGGTATCAAAGCTGCCTTCGTGCGACTCTTTGTATTTTAAATAATCAGTTACTCTTCCTGTTATCATAAAATTGCTCCAGGCTTCATCCATGGTCTCATCCTCCCATCATCCATCACTTGATAATGTTAGGATTTCCGCAGACAGCTTCGCTTATACCAGCAAAAAAATGGTAAGTTTAGATCTCATCCTTGTTATAACCAAAATTCTTCATCATGGAATCGCTGTCACGCCAGTCTTTTTTAACTTTTACCCAAAGTTTTAAATTGACCTGTTCCTCTAACAGTCGTTCGATCTCATAACGTGCGTTTGAACCGATCTTTTTTAACATTGCCCCGCCTTTTCCAATCACGATGCCCTTATGGGAATCCCTCTCGCAGACGATTGTCGCCTCAATGTCCATGATGTTCTGTCCTTTCCGCTGTTTCATGCGGTCAATGCAGACAGCGATTCCGTGCGGGATCTCATCATCCAATGCATGAAGTGCCTTTTCACGGATGATCTCCGCAACGATCGCGCGCTCCGGCTGGTCTGTGATTGTGTCCTCATCATAAAACTGCGGTCCGTACGGCAGATATTTAAAAATCATGTCAAGTACGGTATCGAGATTCTGTGCGCGCAGGGCGGACGCCGGAACGATCTCGGCAAAATCATATACTTTGCGGTAAGTATCGATAAATTCCAGTATCTTGTCACGGCTGACCGTATCCACCTTATTGATGACAAGAATCACAGGTGTTTTTGTCTTTTTTAACTGCTCGATGATATGCTGTTCCCCTGCTCCGATAAAGTTCGACGGCTCTACTAACCAGAGGATCACATCCACTTCATTTAAAGTGTGTTCTGCAGTGTTGACCATATATTCACCCAGCTTGTTTTTTGCCTTATGGATTCCCGGCGTGTCCAAAAATACGATCTGTCCGCGTTCCATATCCGTATAGACAGTCTGGATACGGTTTCTGGTGGTCTGCGGTTTATTGGATGTGATTGCGATCTTCTGACCAATCAGATGATTCATTAAAGTTGATTTTCCAACGTTTGGTCTGCCGATAATTGTGACAAATCCCGATTTAAAATTTTCTTTCATTCGTACTCCATTTCCAAATTATTCATATAAATTTTTCAGCTGCATAAACATGTCGCTCTGACTCTTTAAGTTATCTTCGTTTCCGATGACACAGAGATTTTTTTCTTCCAGCACGGATGCGATCAGATCCTTTAAGCCACGGATATCCTCATCTGTTGCACCGATCACCTGATCGCGCTCTTTCTGGATATCCGCAAAATCCAGTCCCTGTAAATATGCGGTCATGGAACGTGCTCCCTTCGCACTCGGATTCATCGGCGTATCCATATCACTGATCGTACCAATGATGTATTTTGTCATCTCACGCTCGTCCGCCTTAAAATGGGCAAGATACTGCGGGATACCGTCATAGATCTCATCCGTTTTCTTTAAGTTCGGATCACGGTAGGAAACAAAATAAGTATCTCCATTCCGCATATAGCTGTTCATACATCCATAGGCTCCGCCCTTGACACGGACATTGATCCAGAGATAATCATATCCCATAATGACTTTTAAAATGCGCAATGCACCGTGATACGAAAATCCGTGGCGCACATAGTTACCAGCTCTCGCCACATACTGCACCTGGGAGGCATCCATAAATCCCTCATTTTTCTTTTCTAAATGAAGCTCTGGCAGACTCCGCTCTTTCACGATTTTCTTCGACGGATACAGATTTTTTAACAGGAAAGCGATCTGTGCTTCTACCGCCTGATAATCTGCCTCTTCGCAGACAACACTGACGATCATGCGCTCCGGTACAAATATCGTCTGTACCATTTTCTCAAGCTGTGCGATCAGTGCATCTTTTTTCTCATTAAAATGTTCATCTAAATCAGCGACCAGCTCATAGAAGGAAATGCCTGCGGTTGCCTCCTGATAATATGCCGCTCTTGAGAAATAAGACAGCGCACGCATGGATGCCACCGAATGTCCGGAACCGTCAAATGCCGCCTCCACCCTTGAACGAAGCTGCGCAATGATCTCACGCAGGCGCTTTTCATCAGAAATCTTTGTCGTCATTATGATCTCACGCAAAAGATCCATCGCCTGGGGCAGCTCCGATGCAAGCGTTTTTACACGCAGTTCAAACATAAACTGCATATCCTCCGGCTTCTTCACATGCGGATAAACACCACAGCTTGCGGATATTCCACCGGTGTGGATGTTGATCTCATTTGCCAGTTCTGAAAATCCGTACCGCTCTGTATCCATATAGCCAAGGATATATTTTAAAATTCCAACATACGGCAGATCTTTGATCTCCATATCACGGATATCAAAGAGGATGCGCAGATAATCAATACCATTTGAAAACATCTCATGGTGTACGACCGTCGTGTCACCGCATTTTTTCATCGTATTGTAAAGCGGTGCCGCCTCACGTTTCATATCCTCACGTTTTAACATCGGAATTTTTGCCAAATCTTCCTTTGGTGAAGGCTCTTCCTGATACTGTTTTAAATGTTTCGTGTCTGCGATAAGCTGCTTGATCTCCTCTTTACTCAGGCTGTCTTTATATGCAGCAAGTTTCTCTGCCAGTGTCTCTTCTCTTTTTGCATTAAGACCTCTCTCCGGCTCAATCACAACCACCGACGCATGCGGATTGTGAAGCAGATACTTTTCAATCAATGTTTCAAAATATCCGGTCTCAACCTGCTCCCGCAGGAAACGGTAAGTATCTAATGCCTCCACATGCATAAATGGCTGCATGTCATCGTAAAGCCAGCTGTCCAAACACTGGATGCCGTATAATAGTCCCTTCGGGAATTGTCCGAAATCCGCTTCGCGATAGCGGAACTCTGACGCACTGATCCCGGCAAGCAGTGCTTTCTTATCCACGCCGTCTTTTACCTGACGGTTTAACACATCCTGTATCGTCGCAAGAAACTTTTCTTTATCTGCACTGTTCGCATTTTTTGCAATGATGGAAAATACCGGCTGCATGGTACTGCTGTCATAACCGCCAACGATATCTTTTCCGATGCCCGCGTCGATCAGTGCCTGTTTTAACGGAGCCCCCGGTGCACCGAGCAATGCATAGTCAAGCACATCAAATGCCAGATAAAGTTTTCTATCTAAAATGTCCCCCACAACCAGATTATAAGAAAGATAGGTATTATCTTCCTCCGGTTCTGCGGAAGAGATTGGGTATTTCTTCGTGATCTCCACTGGTTTTTCAAATGGCTTCTGTGCCTTTACTGTAGAGTCAAGTTCAATTTCCTCATAATGGCTTAAATATTCCTCATCCATCCAGCGGAGTTTTTCTGCCACATCCATATTTCCATACAGGTAAATATAGGAATTGCACGGATGGTAATATCTGCGGTGAAAATCAAGGTAATCCTCATAGGTCAGATCCGGGATACGTTCCGGATCTCCGCCGGACTCGTTACTGTAAGTGTTATCCGGAAACAGGGAATTTAAAATTTCCCGCTGCAGCACATCGTCAGCTGAGGAAAAAGCACCTTTCATTTCATTATATACAACACCGTTGATCGTAATCGGCGCATCTTCGCTCTCAAGCTCATAATGCCAGCCTTCCTGTTTAAAAATCTCCTGATGTTTATAAATATTCGGATGGAATACCGCATCCATATAAACACTCATCAGATTCTGAAAATCCGTATCGTTGCAGCTTGCCACCGGATAAATCGTTTTCTCCGGATAAGTGATCGCATTTAAAAATGTATTTAAGGATCCCTTGACCAGTTCCACAAACGGATCCTTGACCGGGTATTTATCCGAACCGCACAATACTGTGTGTTCTATGATATGTGGTACACCTGTAGAATCCTCTGCCGGCGTACGGAACCCGATATAAAATACCTTGTTATCATCATCATTTGAAATTACCGCAACTCTTGCACCGCTTTTTTTATGGCGTAAAATAAACCCTTCGGATTTCAAATCACGCAAAGGGCACTGTTCTAAAATCTCGTATGCTTCCAAATCAGTCAGTTTCATCATCATCCTCCAAAATATGATCTTATGTCTAGTATATTATGTGCAAAAAACAGCACATAATCCAATTCGCCGTTCGTCAATCAAGCAAGCATGTTGACTCACTTGCGCTCATTATATCATGCGCAAAAGCAGCACATGATCGTGATCTACACTCGCTTCGCTCGGCAGTCTTATTATATCACATTTTATACAACTTAAAAAGGGAATGTAATATTTACACTCCCTTTTTGGTACTTATGGAATCATCTGCTGTTATGCGATACGGCTTACATTGGCAGCCTGAGGACCTTTTTCTCCTTCGGTAACCTCGAACTCAACACGTTCACCGTCTTTTAACTCTTTAAATCCATCCATGTTCAATGCGGAAAAATGTACGAATACGTCATTTCCCTGCTCGTCCGAAATAAATCCATAACCTTTTTTGGCATTAAACCATTTTACAGTTCCCTGCTGCATAACTCTTTAAAAACCTCCTAAATACATAAAATAACCATTCAACAGAATCCTCTTTGTCATCTGTTTTGCCTAACAAATCAAAATTAGCATATCTCACTTATTTTGTCAACATTTTTTAGAAATCTTTGTTAATTTTGCACATATGAGTGTTATGACTATTTCACGGTAACTTTACTGGTTCCGCAGCCTGTAAACATACCACTCATATCCGTCACGTTTGAAGTGTTAAAATTGCTCACGTTCAGACTTGTCAAGCTCCTGTTTTACTGTATTTGCGGGTTTTTTATACACAAAAAAAGCGGTACATATACACATTTCGTATGATAATGATGTTGGGGGCAAACAGTGCATTCACAACATAACGACTGACAAATTGCACAAAGCCGAGACTGCTTTTGTGACTTTGGGAGAAAATTAGTAAATCTTAGACTGCCTGGTAATACACAGTGATGTTCTGCCACGGATGGCAGAACAAGGCAGCATCGAGTCATGGAGGACTCGTTGTTGCCGTTCACGTCATTCTGAGAAAACCTGACTCAGGCAGGCTTAGATTTTCTTATTTTCGTACAATGGAACAAAACAGACACGGCTTTGCGCAATTTGTCAATCAAGAAGTTTAAATGCACTATCTGACCCCAACACCATGATAATTGCACCGTTCTTTTCTCCCTGTCATTTACTGTTTGATCTGCACATCCATCTGAGGATATGGAATGGAAATATTGTGACTGTCAAGCGCATACTTGATATTCTCGGTCAGGCGCCACCTTGCAGACCAGTAGTCCTCTGTTTTTACCCAGATACGCACACCCATGTTTACGGAAGAATCTCCGAGTTCATCCACAAATACAAGAATCTCTTCTTCCGGCAGTCTTGCCTCCTCCGCTTCTGCAACAGAATACAACACTTCTTTTGCAGTTCTGATATCTGCTTCATATGCAATGCCTACTACCAGATCCACACGGCGTTTCTCCATGGTGGAAACATTCGTGATGCTGCTGTTAGAGAGTGTACCGTTTGGTACCATGACCACTTTGTTGTCAATGGTGAGCAGTTTCGTATAGAAAATGGAGATCTCTGTTACCGTACCCTCTTTCCCGCCGGAATGTTCTATAATGTAATCTCCGACACGGAAAGGTTTTAACAATAAGATCAGCACACCACCCGCAAAATTTGAAAGGCTGCCCTGTAATGCCAGACCGACTGCCACACCAGCAGAACCAAGCACTGCCACTGCCGAGGTGGTTGCAATTCCAAACAGTCCCATGATAATAAAGATCAGTACCAGATATAGTGCGTATTTGATCAATGGCAGTACAAACTGTCTGACACCGGTATCGACATCTCTGCGTTCCATGGATTTGCGGAACATTTTTAAGATCAGGTTAATGATCTTGCTTCCGACAATATAAATGATAATCGAAACTACAACCTGAAATGCAAAATTCAAAAGATCCGGGATCAGACCCTGCAGCCATGTGCCTACGATTCCAGGGTTCTTCGCAACCTCCTGTAAGTTTTCCTGCGCCTGGTTTAACATTTCGACGGTCTCAGTTGCATTTGCGATTCCTTCTACATTTTCTGCCAGCATATATGGCTCCCTTCGTTTTTATTCGAATTTGAATTTTAAAAAAATCATCTTTAGGCTATGAATGTTGTGAACCTGACACAGATTCACAACTTCCTCAGTTCTTTATAAGTTTTCAAAATTCCATTTCTCATTTTGTCCTGCTCTAAGGAATTTCCTTATTCTAAAGAATGAATGAACAGACCGCTGCGGAGCTTCGGCTCAAACCAGGTAGATTTTGGAGGCATGAGTTTTCCGGCATCTGCGACGGAGAAGAGCTCTGTGATCGAGGTCGGATACATGGCAAATGCAACGGAACAGTCTTCCTCACAGCGTCTGACCAGTTCGTCCATGCCGCGGATTCCTCCTACAAAGTCGATTCTTCCATCTGTTTTCGGATCTCCGATGCCGAGTACCGGATGAAGCAGAAGGTCTTGTAACATTGATACATCTAAACTTTTTACCGGATCATCTGCCACTGCGGCAAGATCGTCCTCCCGGAACTTACAAAGGAACCAGTGTCCTTCCATATACATGGTAAAGCTGCCTTTTTCCTGTGGTCTTTTTTCTTCCTGATCTGTGATCTCTGTCACGTCAAAACGTTTTTTTATTTCCTTGTAAAAGCTCTGAAAAGAATATCCGTTTAAATCTTTCACTACACGGTTATAATCCATGATCATAAGCTGGTCATCCGGAAATAATACAGACAGGAAATAATTAAATTCTTCCGTTCCATCGTAACCCGGATGTTCTTCTCTTCGTTTTAAACCAACCTTTACAGCCGAGGCTGCACGGTGATGACCATCTGCGATATAGATATCTGCCATGTTTTCAAATGCCTGTGAGATTGCTGCAATTTTATCATCGTCACTGATCTCAAACACACGGTGTCTGATTCCATCCTCCGATGTAAAGTCATACTCTGCCTCTCCTGCTTTGACTTTCTCCACGATCTCATTGATCACCGGATTCGAGCGGTATGCTAAAAAGATAGGTCCGGTCTGCGCATTACAGGCATCCACATGATGAATACGGTCTGCTTCCTTTTCTGCTCTGGTGTTCTCATGCTTTTTGATGACGCCATTTAAATAATCATCGATCGATGCACACGCCGTAATCCCTGTCTGTGTGCGTCCATTCATCGTAAGTTCATAAATATAGTAACATTTTTTCTGATCGCGGATAAAAGAACCATCCTCTACCATCCCCCACAACAGATCATGTGCTCTCTGATACACCTTTTCATCATACATATCCACAGAAAGCGGATAGCCTGTCTCCGCACGATCAATCTTTAAAAAAGATTCCGGATTTTTCTCCACTTCCACAGTTGCTTCTTTTCTGTTATAAACATCATAAGGGAGGGCAGCGATTTTAGCTGCCTTCCCTTTTTCTGGTCTGATGCTCATAAACGGTCTGATATCTGCCATTTTTGCTGCACCTCATCTTATTCTTCTGAATTAAGTTACCATTTTCCTTAAAGTTCTTTCCTATGCCGATCTAGGAAACAATAGAATGTACCTTTCTTAAACACTCTATTGTCACAAATCACCGTCAGATTTCTAGCAGATCTTGCGAACTTTTAAGACACCCTCTGTATTCTTTAATTTTTCAAGTACATTCTCCGGAACAGAAGTGTCTAAATCCAAAAGCGCATATGCATAATCGCCTTTTGATTTGTTAGCCATTCCATCAATGTTGATTCCTGCATCGCCAAGGATCGTTGTATATAAACTTAACATACCTTTGACATTGCGGTGTAAGATTCCGATACGTCCTGCAGTTGTACATGCCCCCATGCTGCAGTCCGGGAAATTTACAGAATGGACAATATTACCATTTTCTAAGTAATCACGGATCTCGCGCACTGCCATGATCGCACAGTTATCCTCTGACTCTGCTGTGGAAGCTCCAAGGTGTGGTGTCACAATGCAGCCCTTCGCGCCAACGGTTGTTGTATTTGGGAAATCAGATACATATTTGTGTACTTTACCTGCTGCGAGTGCATCTACCATTGCCTCTTCATCTACAAGCAGATCTCTTGCAAAGTTTAATACGATGGCAGTCGGTTTCATCATGGCGATCGCATCTGCGTTAATCATTTTCTTTGTGGAATCTAAAAGCGGTACATGGATCGTGATATAATCGCATTCACGGTAGATATCCTCTACATTGCTGATATGTTTGACACTTCTGGAAAGATTCCATGCTGCACTGACGGAAATGTATGGATCATATCCATATACATCCATACCCATATGGATGGCTGCGTTGGCAACTAACACACCGATAGCACCAAGTCCGATGACGCCGAGTTTCTTACCTGAAATCTCAGTTCCTGCAAAGTTCTTTTTCTGTTTTTCTGCTGTTTTTGCAATGTTCTCATCATTCTGATTTGCAAGGCACCAGTCGATACCACCTACAATATCACGGGATGCATAAAGCATTCCTGCAAAAACAAGTTCTTTTACACCGTTTGCATTTGCCCCCGGAGTATTGAATACAACGATTCCTTTTTCTGCACATTTGTCAAGAGGAATGTTGTTGACACCAGCTCCTGCCCTTGCTACTGCAAGCAGGCAATCCGGAAGTTCAAGATCATGCATGGCAGCACTTCTTACGAGTGCTGCGTCTGCCTGACCTAAGTCCTCTACTTTTTCATAGTCGTTTGAGAAAAGATCTAATCCTACGGATGCAATTGGATTTAAGCAATTATATTTGAACATTATGCATTTTCCTCCTCAAACTTCTTCATGAATTCTACTAATTTTTCAACGCCCGCTTTCGGCATTGCATTGTAAATGGATGCTCTCATACCACCTACGGTACGATGTCCTTTTAAGTTTACAAATCCGGCTGCTGCTGCCTCTTTTACAAACTTGGCATCTAATTCTTCATTGCCGGTCACAAATGGAACATTCATAAGGGAACGGTCTTCTTTTCTTACGGTTCCCTTGAACAGTCTGCTCTGGTCTAAAAAATCATATAAGATTTTTGCTTTCTCTTCATTGCGCTCTTTCATCACAGAAAGCCCGCCCATCTTCTTTAACCATTTGAACACTTTGCCGCAGATATAAATATTGTAGCAAGGTGGTGTATTGTAAAGGGAATCATTATCTGCCTGTGTTTTCCACTTTAACATGGTTGGGGTTCCCGGAAGGACATCATCGGTAATTAAATCCTCACGGATGATTGCGATCACAACTCCGGCAGGACCGATATTCTTCTGAACGCCGCCATATACAACTCCGTAATTTGTGACATCCATCGGTTCAGACAAAAAGCAGGAGGATACATCGGATACTAAAATCCTGCCTTTTGTGTTTGGAAGTTTTTTGTATTTTGTTCCATAAATTGTATTGTTTTCACAGATGTATACATAATCCATATCATCTGTGATCGGAAGATCCGAACAATCCGGGATATAAGAGAATGTCTCATCTGCAGAAGAAGCAAGTTCAACTGCCTCTCCGTAGATTTTTGCTTCCTGGAATGCTTTCTTTGCCCACTGACCAGTTAAGATATATCCGGCCTTGCGGTTTTTCATCAGGTTCATAGGAACCTCTGCAAAGAACTGTGAAGCTCCGCCCTGTAAAAACAGTACCTTGTAATTGTCCGGGATATTTAACAGATCTCTTAAATCCTGCTCTGCCTCTTTGATGATGTTATCATACACTTTGGAACGATGGCTCATCTCCATAACTGACATTCCACAGCCTCTGTAATCAAGCATTTCGTCTGCTGCTTCCTGCAGCACTTCTTCCGGCAGGACAGCCGGGCCTGCACTGAAATTGTACACTCTGGACATTTTTACCTCTCATTCCGCCGCCTGTGCGGCACTTGAATTTTCTAAAAAGCCGATCTGCCCGTTCTTATCAAACATGTGTTTTTGTGATACGGACATTTGGATTAAAAAAAATGATATCGAATACCGCTCATGCCTGAATAAAAATACGGATACCGACCTTTCGGTCTATTGTACCCGTATTTTTCGCTTTAGTCAACTACTACGTTAATTTATTTGCTTGCAAGGTCATCCCCATCGAAAACCTCGCTGATC
>OHTH01000415.1_pt1 | contig 28799 bp, 61 predicted proteins | sample 1578831 | NCBI WGS metagenome assembly OHTH01 (sample SAMEA3879590, study PRJEB24766) | human gut metagenome | biome: human-associated habitat; feature: feces | place: USA | collected 1985/1987 | reverse complement strand
AAGGAATGGCTGCTCCTATGGTAAGCATGGCTGCTGCTCCTGCGATCATAAATGTTTTTTTATTCAGTTTCATATTGAAAGCTCCTTTCTTTCCCTTTCTTAGAGGGCTATCCTTAAGACACCCTAATAATAAAAAAAAGAATAAAAGATTTTTATGAAAATCCCGCAAAAACACGATTGCTTCGCCGCATGCCAGTAGCTATTAGGCTTGATGGAAAAGCTTTTCATACTTTTACACGAGGTTTTCAGAAACCATTTGACCCTGTATTAATGGATGCGATGCAAAGAACAATGAAATATCTTTGTGAAAACATTCAGGGTTGTGTTTTTGGATATACGCAATCAGATGAAATTACATTAATTTTAACTGATTACCAGAAGTTAACTTCAGAAGCCTGGTTTAATTATGAGGTCCAGAAAATGGCTTCTATATCAGCTTCTATGGCAACAGTGGCTTTTAACAAATATTTTTCTGAGAATATAATTAAATATAATTCAACTTATGACCCTCTTATAGAGGAAAATAAAAAGCTTATTGAAAAATATGTAAATGCCGCAGAAAAAGGAGCAATGTTTGACGCAAGATGTTTTAATATTCCAAAAGAAGAAGTAACAAATCTTATCTATTGGCGGCAACTAGATGCAATGCGGAATAGTGTTCAAGTTGTAGGACAAGCTCATTTTTCAGATGCTGAACTTAAAGATAAAACTTGTAATGATATTCAAGATATGTTAATGGCTCAGTATGGAATTAATTGGAATACTTTTACAATTCCATGTAAACGAGGTACCGCATGTATTAAAGTAGAAGAGAAAGAAACAATTAAAGAGCCAAATATTTATCTTGGAGAACAAATTGGTGAAAGAATAATCGTTCGCCGCAAATGGAAAATAGATTATGAAATTCCTATTTTCAAAGGAGCAGATAGAGATTATATTGATAAACTAATTTTTATTGAGCCAACCGCATGAATGTAGGAATAATTGGAGGCACACTTGATGATTATGACCTTTTAGATAAAAGATTAAATGAGCTTATTGAAATAAAGGGAACATATTTATTTAATATAGTGTGTTCTCCCAATTCTTTGGGAGATAAATGGGCAGAAAATAATGGTTCCGGCAAAAGATATTTCTTTGGCGCATTTAATGATTATATTAAAGAACTTGATTTTGCTATTGTATTTATGAATGAAAAAAATTCCCGCCATCCAGTTTTGGAGAGGTTGAGAAAAGAAGGAAAACATGGGACGGTAATTATAAGATGAAAATTAAAACAGAGGAAAAAAGAGATTATGTAATTATTACTTATACTCTTGGCGAAAATAGTATTGATGAAGTTTATGGAGTATTTAAACATGTTTCAGAAGTGTTTTCTGATAAACATGTTATTGCAATTCCAAATACAATAAATGTTAGTGATTTTTTGGATGATGAATCCGCAATTAGACTTTTAGAATCAGTTGAAAATGGATTAAAAAAGATTAAGGAGAATAGAAAGAATGGGAAAAAATAAGAGTAAAAAGGCAAAAAGAACAGAGTTTCAGATTATGAGAAGTCGCATGGCAAAACTTGATTATCAGATGAAGAAAGAGATTGAAGATGCAAAAAGAAGTAAAGGTAAATCCGCAGGAGATACTGAGTTCGCCGTACAGCTGTAATTTACTGCAACCTAAATCTGCTCCATATAAAATTGTATTGGTAGATGATGATGGAAAAGAGTTTTTTATTTTACCTTGTAATAAAAAATTTAATTGGTTACAAAGAAAAATGTTTAAATTATTATTGGGGTTTGAAATAAAGGAGAATAAAGAATGATTATTGGAATCATTATTCCACTTGCTGTGTTAATTTTATTAAGAAATTATTGATAACGGGAACGAAGGAAATGTTTTAACTATATATAAAAAATAGAAAGAAAAGGAGAGATGCAAATGCGTTTCTCCTTTTCCTATAAAGGAGATAATTATGATAGAAATTAAAGATTGGAAAGAATTTAAAGATAGTGGATTACTTTGGTATGCTAATTTATTTTTACATGCTTTTGGTTGGTGCTTACTTGTAGAACAAGATGATGATGGCAATGTTATTGCGGGAGTTCCTGCACGAACCGATCTTAGAGGATTTTCTACTGATATTAATGATGCTGGATATTTGAAGCTGACTAATTGGGTTAAAGATCATATTGATGAATTGGATAAAGACGTTGAGGATTTAAAGCAAGTTGAAGGGACTCCTGCGGATGAAGAAATTGAGAATAAAATGGAAACGGAAGATTTGGATTTTGATTAAAACAAAATTCATAATTAATTAATAAAGGAAAGTATACTAAAGTATGGGAAGAAAATTAAAAGATTATTCAGGGCAAATACATGGCTGTTGGAAAGTAATTGAAAGAGATAAAAATCCTAAATCAAAATCACATGAAACTTTTTAGATTTGTGAATGTCTTAATTGTGGAAAAATTTCTAGTGTAAGAAAAGGCGATTTAGACAAAAATCCTAAAAGTTGTAATAATTGTAAAGGTAAAGATAGACGTAAATATGAAATTGGAGATAAATATGGTTTATTAACAATAATTGGAAATGCTCCATGTAAAAATAATAAAACTTATGTAAAAGTACAATGTGATTGTGGTTCAAAACCTTTTGAAGTAAGACTTGAACACCTCAAGGGACAAAGTCATGCTCGAACTATTTCTTGTGGATGTACTAAAAAAAGTAGTGGAGAATTAAAAATTAAAAATATTTTAACGAATAAGAATTTATTTTTTAAAGAACAATATAGAATAAAAGATAAAAATAATAATGTTATGATATTTGACTTTATGATTATGAAAGAAAATAATATTATAGCATTAATTGAGTATGATGGTGAACAACATTACAGACCAGTTGAATATTTTGGTGGTGAAAATAAATTTAAAATTCAACAAATAAGAGATGAAAGAAAAGATATATATTGTAAAGAAAATAATATTTTATTAATAAGAATACCTTATTATGATTATGAAAAAATAAATGATGAATATATTCTTAATAAATTAAAATCCGTAATCTGAATTTTAAAATCCCTTTTAGAAGAATTTTGTCCAGAGCAAAACGATTTTCGATTTTAAAAAATTTTTCTTCCTGAAATATGCCCCGGGGTAAACGAAACACGAATCCACTTTCATCTTAAACTTATCTGGGAAAAATACATAAAAAGTAATGACGCTCTCGTCAAATCCTCGGGCCGTAGACGCAAGCGCAGGCCCGAATTTCCATTATAACACGAGACACAACAATTTGTCAAGCAAAAAGTTGCACAAATTTATTTTAATTTATTTCCCAAAATTCGTCACTTTGCACAAAAATAATTTTCGTCACATTGCACAAAAATAATAATCAATCTTTGTGCAATATTACCTATTGACATCGCCGCACATCTGTGGTATAATAGACTTGATGCTCTCATGGAATGTAAGTTGGTGACGAAAACTGCGATTCCCAGTAGTTCGCTTGTTAAAAAATTAACAAAGAAAATTTATTAAAACCCCTTGACAAGTGACCACTTGTATGCTATACTATGTATAAAGAAAGAGAGAAAGAGAGGAACGAAGACATGAAGTATGAGGTTATTGACAAAGAGGGAAAATTCGTTTTGTTAACAAGTAGCAAGAGTTTGGCTGAACTAACTGCCAAGAGAGTATGTGGCTCTATTATTGATACTTATCTGGTATAGAACTGGTTAGCTCAGGCTAACCTTCAAGCCAAGAGACAAAGCAAGGCAGAGAGAAAGACGCAAAGAAAGAGTTTGACAAGCAAGCACAAAAGTGTTATAATAAGTATAAAGATAAGAGAAAGAGAGAGTGATTAGTATGTTAGATAATAAATGGTTATGGTTCGACATGGATGGAACTTGTGTGGATTTCTATGGGGTAGAAGGATGGCTTGACTATCTAGTGCATGGTAGTACAGTGCCTTATGAGATAGCAAGACCACTTGTATCTATGAGCCTGTTTGCAAGGCGTGTCAATGCACTACAGAGAAGAGGTTATAAGTTAGGTGTTATCTCATGGGCAAGTAAGAATGCAACACTTGACTATGTGCAAGCAATAGAAGAAGCCAAGAGAGCATGGTTAAAGAAGCATCTTCCTAGTGTTAATTGGAATGAGATTATTGTAACAGAGTATGGACAGAACAAACGTGCGGCAGTGCCTTGTGGTGGAATACTATTCGATGATGAAGCAAGGAATAGAGAAGAGTGGCAAGGCGCAAGTGTTGATGCTATGGTTATGATGGATGTGCTTAAAGAGTTGATGCAGTATCATGTGTAAAGAGATAAAGAAGAGAGAGAACAAACGTTCTCTCTCTATCTATGCTCTGCGGTTCGTGGGACGCAGATTGTTAAAAAATTAACAGGAGTGTTAATAGAATAACAAAGGTGATGAGGGCGAGACTTCACTACACTAAAGTGGTAAAGCATTAAAGTAACGCAACACTACAGCATTCCAGTAGTAAAGGATTAATGCGGGAAAGCAAAAATATTTTTAAAATATTTTCATTTTCCTATTGACAAATCAATCTAATTGTAGTATACTATAATCAAGTTAAGAGAAGGAGGTCATGACAATGACAGTAAAAGAAATGATGGATAATGTAATCAGACAGTTAGGCTTTGAGAGTCCACTAACAGTTATGTTCTGCGAGGATTGTGAGTCAGGAGAGTTTACTAATGAACAGTTGATGCGATTGATGCATACAATTATAGAGTACTAAAAGAAAGGGGCAACCGCTATGGTCGCCTGCTGCCCCAACTAATTATACCACAGGTCGCCGCAGTTTGTCAAGAGGAAAATTGCACAAAATATTAAATAATTTGCATCCCGAAATTGGCTATTTTGTACATTGACAAACCTATTGGATTGTAGTATACTATAACCAAGATAAAGAAAGGGGAACAAAGGCATGGAATTTACTAAAGAACAGATAACATTTATCATGCAGTGTGTAATCAATGCTTGTGAATTATTTAATGATGAGTATGATGCAATAGAAGAAGAATTAGAAAAATATGAGAAAAAAGACTTGACAAATGAGTAGCTTGGTGTTATACTTAATGTATCAAATGAAAGAGAGGAAATGATGAGAATGATTAAAACAGTATTAGCAGTTATGTTAGGTATCGCAGTAATTGGTGGTGTAGGAACTTATGAAAGCACGTACACCAGAACCGCAGAGGTTGTAGAAGTGAATAATAATCTTGCAACCTTCACAGATGCTACTGGAAATGACTGGGAGTATTATTTTGAGGACGGCACAGACCTTGAAATTGGTGATAATGTAAAACTTATCATGGATACAATGCACACTGACAGTAACATCTATGATGATGAAATTAAAAAAATAGTCCTTGACAAATAAGTCAAGGACTGGTATAATAAATATAGAAAATGAAAGAGAGGTAAAAGTTATGAATAAAAAAACAGACTTTGAAACAATGCTAGAAATTTTTAAGCGTTCTAATGTAAATATTATCTGTGAGCAAGATAATTTCATTGAAATTGAACCAGTAACATGTGGGGAAAACATTGGTTTTAATTTTGATTCACAGGGAAACTTTAAAGAGTTAATATAAGAGAGAGGTGTTTTTTATGATGATTTTAGGACTTTACATTGAAAAAGGTTATGAAACCGCATTAATTGACTGTTCAACAGGTGAGATTCTTTCTCAGAATAGAGATGAAATTGTGAGAATCCTTGCTATCAACGATGGAAGTTATCTTTTACAATTAATTTAAAATAAAGGGTTGACAAGTTCAACCCTTTGTGTTATAATAAAAGCATAGAAATGAAAGAGAGGTAAATAAAATGAAAGTATCATTAATAGTAGTAATTGTTATTGCAATGTATGCACTAAGCTATTTAAGTTTTTATAATAAATGGGAATGGTTCTGGATGCCTGTTGAAATCCTTGGCAAAATTATAGAAGCGTTTAGAACACTCGAATTCATTAGAGCATTTCCATTAATACTTAAATATCATCTAAATCCATTCTCAGTAACAACAAGACAGTTAAGAAGAACGCTGTCAGAAGAAGATAAAGAAAAATTTATCGCAAGCCTTCCAAAAAAATACAAAGAGACAGCAAAAGAATTTTTTAGATAAGGGGTTGACAAGTTCAACCTCTTATGTTATAATAAAGACAGTTAAAGAAAGAGAGGTAATCAAAATGATTAAGATAAAAGCATTACTGGCAATCAACATGGACACTGTAGCAACCACAACAACCTGCTACCACTGTCCGTTAAAATGGGAGTGTAAAAAATGGTTTTATTATGGTTACAATGTAAATAATAAAATGTGTGATACTGTTGATGAAACAATTCTGTTCGGCAAATATGACCCTTGGAAAAAGTATGGACTGACAACAGAAGAAGCGAAAAAAAGAAATTTAAAAATGTGTTGACAAACTTAACATTGTGTGTTATACTTAATGTATCAAATGAAAGAGAGGAAATAAAAATGAAAGAAATTTACGATTATAGATTTGAGTACAGAATGGACGGTTGGAAGAACTTTGTTGATACAAGTATCTGGAAACATGTGAGATACCTTGCTCCAGAAGAGGCAGAGACATTAAACTTTACAATCAAGTCTTTTGACGAACTGGTTGATTTAGTTCGAGATGATTTATTTATGAACGCTGAACTTTCAAAGAATATTTTTAGAAAACCAGTTGTTCGATTAAGCAACGTAGAAGATTATTACTCAACAGCAATCACAGCTAAAAACTTTAAGCCTATCGAGGTTCGTTGTGTGTATAAAAAGCTGAGTGCGTCAATGAAAGAACTTGCCGACACTCTGGACGCTGACAGTTTTTGTGAATATTTAAGAGACAGGGGAATTACAAAAATCTGAAAAAAATTTTTAAAAAAACTGTTGACAAATTATAAAAGATAGTATATAATATAATTAAAGAAAAGGAAAAAGAAAGGAATTGATAATTATGATGAATACAATTAAAGAAATGATGGAAACAAAAGGAACTATTTACTTTGACATGGACGGCACACTTGCTAACTTCTACGGTGTAGAAAATTGGTTAAGCTATCTGGAAAATGAGGACACCACACCTTATGCAATCGCAAGACCGCTTTTCAACTTCTCAGTATTTGCAAGACTGCTTCACAAGTTACAGGGAAACGGCTATAGAATCGGCATTGTAAGTTGGTTAAGCAAATGTGGTTCGACAGCTTACAATACCGCAGTAACAACTGTAAAACTTGCATGGCTCGAAAAACATTTGCCAAGTGTTGAGTGGGACGAGGTTAAAATTGTAAACTATGGTACACCAAAAAGTACAGTTGTTGATTGTGACGGATGGCTTTTTGATGATGAGGAACGCAACAGAGAAGAGTGGGGCGAAAACAGTTTTGATGTAAACGACATTATTGGAACTCTCAGAAAATTTTTCTGAGAGTTCCAAAAAAAGGTATTGACAAAAGTTTGAACTTCTGTTATAATAAGCATGTAAGATAAAGAAAGAGAGGAATAGAGAATGATGAAAACAGTTACAATGAAATTAGAAAATGCAAATGCGGAGTTACGTGTTGGGGATTCCAATGGGGTTGTTATTATCAATAACAACAACCTTGTTTCTATTGAGGAGTTAAAAGAAATTTTATCAATGTTTAACTATTTGAATAATAGTACAGCAGATACAAAAATCAAAAAGGATTCAAATAATTTCTAATATTTAAAAAAAGTACTTGACAAATGAACCAAAAGGCGTTATAATAAATGTATCAAATAAAAGAGAGGTATTAGAGATGAGAAAAGTTATTTATCAGATTATGGAAGGCAAAAAGGTTATAAAGGAAACCGCAAGTTATGCAGAGGCAAAAAATAAACCGCACAAAATCAAAATGATAGACGTAAAATAAAGAGGGCTTAAAGCCCTCTTTTTTACTTGACAAGTCTTCCAAAAGGTGATAAAATTAAAATGTCGTGTTGGTCGCTTGGCTGCGTCGGCGACCGAAATTTAATTATACCACATGAGACAGCTTTTGTCAATAGGCAAAATAGACAAAAATAACAATAATAAAAATCCCAAAATTGTGCAGTTTTTTTCAAAATAATCCTTGCAATCCTCAGGGACTTGTGGTATTATAATACTTGTAAGGAAGAGAAAGACAAGAAAGCAAATAAAAAAACTTATAAAAAAGTTAAAAAGTTCTTGACAAACCTCTTCATTGGTGGTATAATAAAGACATAGAAATGAGAGAGAGGTAAACAAAAATGGAATTTATCAACAGAAGAAACACAAACAAAATTGACAGAAGAATGGATTACTCAATTGTAATTGATACAGAAACTTGTCCAGTAGACAAGACATTAGAACAGGTGCTTCCAACAAATATGTGGGTTTATGATTGCGGTTTTGCTGTTATCAACAAACGTACTGGTGAGGTTTTTGAAACATGGTCATTTGTAAACGCTGACATTTTTCTTGAAGAAAAAGAGCTTATGAAATCCTCATATTATGCAGAGAAAATTCCGATGTACTGGGAAGATATCAAAAGCGGTAAAAGAATTTTAACATCTTTCTACAATATCAGAAAACAGCTTGTAGAATGCTGTGAACGTTACAACGTAAAAAAGGTTTTTGCTCACAATATGCGTTTTGACTATGGCACATTAAATACCACTCAGCGTTGGTTGACTAAATCAAAATATAGATATTTCTTCCCTTATGGTTTGGAAATCTGTGATACTATGAAAATGGCACGTGATGTAGTATGCAAAATGCCATCATACAGAAGATTTTGTGAAGAGAATAATTATCTCACAACTAGAGGACAACTGAGAGTAACAGCTGAGATTCTTTACAGATTCATTACAAAAGATAATACTTTTGTAGAAAAACATACTGGACTTGAGGACACTTTAATAGAAAAAGAAATTTGTTGTTATTGCTATAAACAGCATAAAAAAATGAGAACTGGACTGTGGGAAAAATAAAGAAAAAAATTAAAAAAAATCATTGACAAAATGTAAAAAATATGGTATTATTATTACAAGATAAAGAAAGGAAGTGAAAAACAATGAGAAGTCCCCAAAAGAAAAATAAAAAAGGTCTTGACAAACAAGACAACAGGTGTTATAATAAAGACATAGAAAACAAATAATAAATCTCTTATTAAGAAAGGAATTGATAATTATGACAGACAAAAAAATGACAAACGCTATGGCACTGGAAATCGCAATTGAGGTTATGAAAGAAACTGATACAGAAAAGTATACAGAAGTTATCGAGAAACTTGACAAAATGCTTGTACAGGTAAACAAAAAATCTTCTGCAAATCGTAAGCCTACAGCAACTCAGCTCGAAAATGAAAGCTTAAAAGAAAAGATTGTTGAATACCTTGTAAATACAGGCAGTGGATTTACCGTTTCTGAATTAATGAAAGAAGTTGAAGATTTGAAAGAACTTTCAAATCAGCGTGTAACTTCTCTTGTAACCGCCCTTTGTGGTGAAGGTAAAGTTGATAGAATCGTTGAAAAACGCAAAGCATACTTTTTTGCAAAATAATTAAAGGGGGCGAAAAGCCCCCTACTATTTAAAGAAAGGGTTTAATAATGACAGACAATGAAATTATAGAACGTAACATGAAATTGCTAGATATTAGCAGAGAAGAAGCAATGCAAATGTTAGAAGATGATAAAAGAATAGACAAGGGGGAAAAGCTTTTCGCATTGACACCAGAACAGGAAAAAGCATCTAAAAAGGCACGACAGGCAGACCGCAAGAAAAAAACAACTGTTTACAAGTTTGATACTTCCAAAAGGAAAAAACCAGAAAACAAAGGAAAACAAGCTATTATCACAGCTTTGACAGAATCAGTCGAAAAGATGGGGGCGGAAAATTTAGATGTGACTAACAATGAAAGGGAGTTCTTTTTTGAACTGAATGGCACTAAATATAAAATTGTATTGAGTATGCCGAGAAAATAATATACAAAACGCTGGATTTTAATTCAGCGTTTTTTGTGCAATTTTACTACTTGACAAATCTTCCAAAAGGTGGTAAAATTGATGAACCGCGGGCGAATGCTTCACCCGCACATGAGGCTCAAACTTCAATTATAACACATAAAATAACTATTTGTCAATAGGCATTTTGTACAAAAAATCCCAAAATTCGCACTTTACTTTTGGTTATTTTGTATATTGACAAAACCGCACACCTATAGTATACTATATTTAAAGATAAAGAAAGGGAACAAACAAATGGAAGTATCAAGAAATGAAATGATTGAAACTAGAAAGAATTTACTCAAAAAGATGGATACATTTCTTAAAGAAAATATCAGAGAAGTTGTAGTAATGGACTTATGGTCTTGAGGATGGATGGGATGATGATATTCTGGAAAAGTATGCAAGCGATGATGACTCTTGGAATGATTGCGTCAAAATTTTCCGCAAGTGTTGCGAGATTGAAGGAATTTTAAAATAGGGGTTGACAAGTTCAATCCCCTGTAGTATAATAAATATATCAAATGAAAGAGAGGAAAAAAGGATGATTAAAATTGAAAGTAAGATTAGCGGATGGATGGTAACAGGTTGTGAAACTAAACCAATTTTTGGTAGCCAGATTATTTCTCTTGAAGAATGTATGAAAACAATTAAACGACAGGAAACAATGGATTTTATTCTTGACACATTCCGCTTTAGTAAAGGTATGAAAGATGGAACTTGGTTTACAACTCTTGACTGGGATACAATTATGAAAATCTCAATCATGGAAACGAACCCAGAAGAGGAAAAACAGTTAGTAGAAAATTTTGGTAAAAAATGGTTTACTCATTATCTGCGGTTTAATCATTAAAAATTAAAAATGGGGGTTGACAAATATCAGTCCCCATGGTATAATAAATACATAAAACAAAGAAAGAAGTTGATAATTATGAAGCAGAGTTTAATTTCTTGGCTGATGGAAGGATGTAAAGATTTTTGGGATGATGAGCATGGAACTTACATGTATTGTAATGACATGGGATGCGAATTACCAGATAGACTTATTAATCTTTTAAGCAGTTATGCAGATAGCAGTTTTGATTATGATATTACTTGTGAACAGGTATTTGAATCTTGTAGTTTAGATATTTATGCAATTTCAATTGCAGCTGTTACTTATGAAGAAGGTAAAAAACCAGAAGTAGAAACAATTTTATTTACTGCGAAACGTTACTAAAAATAGGGGCTATTAAGCCCTTATTTTTATCTGACTTTTGCGGTTCTGGCAGAATTCTATAATTATATTACATTTTAGTATTTTTGTCAAAGAAAGTCAAATAGAAACTTGCACAAAATTTCTCTTAAAATTTTGCATACTATTATCACTTGTTTTTTGTAAAAAATGGTATTATATTTATATAAGGTAAAGGAAATAAAAAAGTCTTAAAAAATAAATAAAAAGACTTGACAAACCTTAGCCCCCATGATATAATAAGTACATAGTTAAGAGAGGAGATAAAAGAAATGACAGAAAAAGAAATGGAAGTAAAAACACTTTTGTTTGATGCAATCGAAAAATCAGCTTTATACGTTGGTGTAGAAGAAACTAAAAAGTTGATTGAAGAAATCTTCAAAGAAAGTGAGGAAATGTAATTATGAAAGTATGGCGTGATGTGTTAGCCGGATTCGGTTTGGCGGTTATTATTATAATAGTAATTATCAGTACAGGGAATTATACTAGCAATGTAAGACATACAGAAGTAACCGCAACAAAGAAAATTTACCATGAAAATAGTGATTCTACTACAATGGAATTTGAAAACAAACAGGGAGATATAATTTATTCTATTGATGATTATATTTGTCCTATAGGTACAGAAGCAACTATTTATTATGATAAAGATACAGGCAAAGTGTTAAAGATTACAACAAGGACTATTTTATAATAGTCCTTGACAAAATCCATGAGTAGGTGTATAATAAAAGAAAAAAGAAAGTGAGTGGAAACCATGAATGTATTAATTTTATTTTCATTATTGACAATTGTAAACGTTATCTTTTCAACTATTAAATCTATTGTAACAATTAAATCAGGAAAAACAGTTGCCAGTCTTATCTCTGCGGGTTACTATGGTTACTATAATGTAGTTCTTATTTATACAGTTGCGGATTTTCCATTGTGGCAAAAAGTTGTTGTAACTTTTCTTGCGAACCTTGTGGGTGTGTGGCTTGTTAAATGGGGAGAAGAAAAAGCAAGAAAAGACCGCCTGTGGAAAATAGAGGCTACAATCAATAAAAATGAGAACTGGGAAAAATTAATCAGCGGATTAAAAGACTGTGATATTCCTTGCAATTACATTGATATTGACAAGTATATTTTAATTAACTGCTATTGTGCTACACAAAAGCAGAGTATTGCGGTAAAAGAGTTGCTTAACGGCTATCATGTAAAATACTTTGTGAGCGAAACCAAAAATTTGTAAAAATTTTAAAAAACTATTGACAAACAATAAAAAATATGATATTATATATACATAATAAAAGAAAGGAAATGATAAAAAATGAAAATTAATTGGGGCGAAAAAAAGGAAAAAGGAAGTTATATTTATGAATTAAAAATTGGTAGTACATTCTTTTCCAAAAGGAAAGGAAAAAATGAAATAGGACTTTACATGATTCTTGACAAAAACAGTGGTGTTTTTCTTGACAGCTATAGAAATAATATTATGGCGGTAAACCTTTCTACTGGACAGATTAGAGCTTTTTCAGAAAGCCAAAAGGTAGAACCTGTTGATGCTGAGGTAATTTTCAAAAATAAAATTTGAAAAACCTCTTGACAAATTAAACTTCTAATGTTATAATAAAGACATAAAGAAGTAAAGGTAAATGCTTTTAGTCAAGTGTTAAGCGTAAAGCCTTCAAAAGAAATTTAAAAAAACACTTGACAAACCTAGCAGTTGGTGCTATAATAAAGAAAAAAGAAAAGAGAGGTAAAAAGTTATGACAAACGCAAAAATGACAAAAAGAGAGTTTATCAAAAGATTTAAAGAGGACTATGGTTTCCGCCATGAAATGAGATGTAAAGGTGTAAGAGTAGTTGCGGATAACGTAATCTTTTTTGGACAGGATGGCACTGTTAAGAATGTCGCTGGGGCTTACATCGAGTAAGCCCCCAAGAAAAAAATAAAAAAAAGACTTGACAACTGAATAAAGAAATGGTATAATAAATACATAAAATAAAAGAAAAGGAAAAGGTGATAAGTATGACAAACAAACTTACAAACGTAGTAGCAATGGAAATGGCAATCGAGGCTGTAAAAGAAAACGAGGGTTCTGTTGAACTGATTGAGAAACTTGAAAAAATCAAAGAAGGTTTTGAAAAGAAGAAATCTTCTACAAAGAAAACAGCTACACAAGAAGAAAATGAAAAGCTGAAAGAAGTTATCGTAATCTTCCTTACGGAATCTGAAAAAAGATTTACAGCAACAGAACTTGCTAAAGAGGTTCCAGAACTTGCGGAACTTACAAATCAGAGAATCACTTCTCTGCTGACCGCTCTTGTTAAAGACTTCAAAGTCAAAAGAGAGGTTGAAAAAAGAAAGGCTTACTTCTTTGTAGAGTAAGCCACAGGGGGAACGGTTGTTCGGGAGGGTTCGATTCCCTCTCTCCCCTCTTCTAAACCGAGAGGTTTTGACTAATCATTTTGTTTTCCTCCTTTCTTGTGAAAGAGTCTGAATATTCAGACTCTTTCTTTTTGTGCAATTTGACGAAAATTTTTTTCGTCATTATGTACAAATCTGCGGGTTAGGTTTTATGCATTTTGACGATTTTTTATTTTGTGTAATTTGCACAAAATTTGGGATGAATTTTTATGAAATATTATGGGTTGACTTTTGAGCGGCCGGCGCGCGGCTGCGCTAGGCCGAATTCACCATTATACCACACTGCACAAAATTTGTCAATAGAAAAATTGCACAAAAATCTACCAAAATTTTTCCCAAAATTCTCCATTCTGCACAAAGATTATTTTCGTCACTTTGCACAAAAAATTCGCTGCATCTTTGTGCAATATTACCACTTGCATTTTTGCCCCACTCATGGTATACTTAATGTATCAAATGAAAGAGGAGTAAACGAAATGAAAACAGATTATGATATTTTAGTAGGATTGTTGAAAAGTCAGAAAATTGTGTATGATGTCGCACAAATTAAAGGTACTGCTATGATTTGTCTGACATTTCGTGGTGGTAAGGTAATTTTTAACCGCTTTAAAATGATTGAAAAAGTTATAGAAAATGCTTGACAACTTAACCAATAGGTGCTACAATAAAGACATAGAAAAACAGAAAGGGTTGATAAAAATGGCAAATAAAAAAATGGACTGGTATCTGGAAAACAATGATTTTGAGGGAGCGTATGAAAGGTGGAAAACAACTTCACCCTGTTGGAAAAAACGTTGGTTTGATATATGTGAAAAGATTTATTCCAGTAGCAAAGAATGGGTGAAAACATACGTTCTCAATCCAATAGAAAAAGTAATTAACAAAATTACAGATGTGCGGAATGTCATAACCGCAAAGATTAAAAAAGAGGGCATTGCAATTTCAGAAGATTGCAAAGCATGGGACGATTCTAAAGGTTTGGAAAAGTGTTATTTAATTGCATTTTTCAATGAACAGATGGAACTTGTATGTAGTAAAGTTGGCACAACCACAAGAAGCGTATTTCAGAGAATTAGAGAAGAATTAAACTCAAAAACTTATAAAGGCATGGGAGCAACCTATTGTGTTATCAATAGGGTTTATGACTGCGGTAATCTGCCGGCTGAGGGTGTAGAATCTATGTTTCGGGCAAAATATATTAAAAAATACCCAAACAGTTTTTTTAAGAATGACCGCTTTATTAGCGAACATTTTGATATGACAGAAGCCGATAAATTTTTTGCAGAATATGTAAATTAATACTTGACAAAAAGCCATAAGGGTGCTATAATAAGTATAAAGATAAAGGAAAGGGGATAACAAAAATGAGAAGCCCACCAAAATAAAAAAGTTTTAAAAAAGTCTTGACAACTGAATATAGAAGTGATATAATAAATACATAAAATAAAGAAAGAGGTAATGATTATGACAAACAAAAAAATGACAAATGCTATGGCACTGGAAACTGCAATTGAGGTTATGAAGGAAGATAACCAGTATGATGAAGTTGTTGAAAAGCTTCAGAAAATGCTTGTACAGGTAAACAAGAAATCCTCATTAAATCGTAAGCCAACAGCAACTCAGGTGGAAAATGAAAATCTGAAAGGAGCTATTGTTGAATACCTCGACAGAACGGGTAAGAGACTTACTGTATCGGAAATGATGAAAGAGATTCCAGAACTTGCAAATCTCAGTAATCAGCGTGTAACTTCTTTAGTAACAGCTCTTTATAGTAAGAATAACCCAGAAAATAGAGTAATCGACAGAGCGATGGATAAAAGAAAGGCAGTCTTCTTTATGTCAGAACCAGAAGAAAATTAAAAATAAGGTGGGGGATTTCCCCCACCACAATTTAAAAATAAAGAGGTGATAAAATATGACATTAACACAAAAAGACATAGAACTTGTAAAACATCACATGAAAGCCCTTGACATTCCAGAAGCGGAAGCAATTCAGTTGGTCATGGATGATAAAGCGGTTGACAAAGGCGAAAAATTGTTTGAGTTATCCGCCGAACAGAAAAAAGTCGCTAAAAAGTATGCGGGTACGGGTACGAAAAAACGAACTGTTTACAAGTTTGATACCGCCAAAAAGAAGAAAGAAAACCCTGTAAAACAGAAAATTATTGCTGAAATCGAGCGGTTTTTGAATGAAAATTCTGAAATTCGTGCAGAAAATATACAAATTACTAATGCAGAAAGACAGATTTTCTTTCAAATTGGTTCAAATGACTATGAATTAACGCTTGTACAGAAGCGAAAAGCCAAAAAATAGTAAGTTTTGGGGAAAATTTTCCCCAAAACGCTTGACTTTTACATTAAAACGTGTTATACTTAACTCAACAAATGAAAGAGAGGTATAAAAAATGAGTCCTATTGAATTCATCGACAAAGAATTAGAAGCAAAAGGTTTCTGGAATGAATCAAAAGAATGTTGGAAAGAAATAAATGAAAATGACGAACGGCTTGAAGATGCAATTGAAGAAATCTGTGAAAGATATGAGCCAGAAGGAGGAAAAAGATATGATTTCGATATAGATTGCGAACAGGTGTATGAATCTCCTGGACTTGACATTTTTGTTGTTTCTGTTGCTATTGCTTATGCTTATGCTTTTACAATAAACAATGGAGCCGAACCAAAGGCAGACAGTGTATTGTATACAGCATACCTTTCATAAAAAAATAATGACGAAATTGAGGGCGATTTTGCCCTCTTTTTTGTGCATTTTTGCGGGTTGTGCAATTTGATGAATTTTTGAGGTTAGATTTGTACAAATTGCTGAATCGAAAATAAATGCGGAAAAGGGCTTGACAAGAGAATGATAAGTGTGGTATAATGGCGGGCCGCCGACGACAGGCAAGGCCCGAATTCCCGCCCGCGAACCCCATATGGCGATTTTTTTCTACTTCTAGCGGTTTTCATGTGGCGCCTAATTTTCCCGAAACCGCGCACCCGGGACTGCTGCCTAGCATATGGCCCTTATCCATGAGTAAAGTGAATTGCGGGAAGAAGCCCTTGCGCCCTTTAAAAAGGGCGCGCCCCAAACTTGTCTCCTCATTAGGCTAAAGAAACCTGCGGTTTCTTTAAGCCAAAACGGAGACTCGTTCTTTGATGCGGGCGAGGGTAATGAAAATTATTGATTAATTATTTATATTATGTTATAATATTAAAAAAAGATATTTTTATTCGCGCACCTGCTGCCGCTCCGCAGATTTAATCGAGACCTGCTACATGATAGCCTTTACGTCTCAATATACCTAGTTCTGCACATTCCTTTGCCGCAGCTAATCTTTTCTCTTTATCGGTCAAACGTTGACATAATTTTAATTGCATCAACTCATCTCTTGGAATATAACAATCTTCATATTCATCAATATAATCTACAAAATCTAATACTTCTTGGTGAGGAATTGTACCAAACCATTTTTTATATACTTGTTCTCTTCTCTCTAAATCTTCTTCTGTTGTAATTCTCATAGAAGTTGGATTAAAAGAATCTACACAACAATCAATTCCCCAGTCTTCCAAAGAGATATTATTAGCTCCGCCCCATCTTTTAGCTAGATTATAAAGATAATGCCACTCTTTAAATTCTGGATTTGGTATTTTTCTTTGTCCTTTTATTTTTCTTTTACTGTCAATACTAATTCCTTCATCTTCAACTAAAATATAATGAGGTCCATCATATTTAATTTTATGCTCTTTACAATAGTAATTAATTAATAGTGGCCAAGATAAAACATGCTCAAAATCTGCTGCCCATGTAGCTACTTCTGTAATGCCGTTAGGAATCCAATCTAAAAATTCTTTTTTAAGATTCACACCGCCATAAATAGGTACTTTTACTTCAGTAATTTTAATATAAGAAATTCGTCCTGTTGGAGTGTATTTAATTTCATAATCTGCATATTGATTTAATTCTTCTAAACGTTTATGTCTATTTTTAGAAAAATTGTTTGAAGAAATTCCAAACCAACTAGCTAATTCCTTACAAGTATATTTTTTACTTTCTAATTCCATAATATGTATCCTCCTTACACCTATATATAAAAATTATAACTATAGAACTAATCATCTCTGCCCTCAAAATTTGATGATTAAATGATTAAAAATCAGGCAGGCTGGCGTTCAAAATATTTGATTTTACCAAAAATTTATATTAAAAATCTAATTTTAGCAAAAAGTGATTAAATTTACTCTAGTAGATATAGTACAGTAAATTTAATCACTTTTTGCTGATTTTCTCTAATATGCCACCAACAAGCAAAAATCAGCAAAGTGGTTAAGTTTTTGCGCTGTAGTATATATATTAGACGAAATTTTCTTAACCACTTTGCTGATTTTCATTTTAAATAGCATATAATCTAGAATAAGGCAGCAGTTGTCTGAACTCATTGCAAAGGATGGACACTTTTTGTGTATACTATGTATACATAGTACGGAAAAAAGTGTCCATAGTTTACCTGTAGGCTAGGCTTGAGATTCTTGTTTCAGTTCAATTTTTGCTTTGTTCCTTGAGGTTTTAAATTTTTCATTTGAACATTTGAAATGGGTCCCCCAATATATATGTGCTACGCCCCGGATATTATTTTAATTCGGTTAATGATAAGGAAGAATTAGAAAAAAGAGTGCTTGGCCGAGGCCGGCGCAGTGCAAATCGCTATTTTACATCAAAGTAATACAAAATTTCACTATTTTATACAATTTAACTTAAAAAAATAAAAGGCAAATTCCGATTTTATATGATTTACTATGATTTTACGCCATTTAGGACAATCCTACTTAAACATTTCATCATTTTATACGATTTACTATGATTCTACTTAAAAAATATAAAGATAAATCGCCATACATAATTCCCTTACCCTCACTTTTCCTTATCCCCATTGATTTTTTATAAAAAATATTATATTATATATACATAAAGATGAAAACGAAGTTTTCATCATAATAAAGGAAAGGAAAAGGAAAAACTAAATGGGATATGAAACTCGTTTTAAACTCACAGCTTTAACTAACCGCAATTATTCTCAACATGATTATCTTAAAGTCCTTGCAGAAATTGACCCCCTAGAATTTTCTCCAGAAGCTGATTCATTTGAAAAAGAATTTGAGGAATCTCGCAAATGGTATAACTATAAAAGTGACATGAAAAAACTTTCACTTAAATTTCCAAATACATATTTCTTACTTTATGGCGCAGGAGAAGAACAGGGAGATGTGTGGAAAGCATATTTTTATAATGGTAAAATCCAAATAATCAAAGCCACATTAACCTTTAAAGATGAACCAATATTTGCGGAAATACGTAATTATGAACAATTTCATCCATTTGACCTATGCGCGATTGATGCCTATACGCCGCATAGAAGCTAGCTTAAAATCTTCCTTGATTTTTAAATAAAAAAATTATATAATATATACATAATAAAAAATAAATGAAAAAGAGGTAAAAAATTTATGGAAAACAAAAACGTATTAACAATCGGTGACCTTACAGCGGCAATCCTTAATGGCGAAATGACAACAATGGATGCGGCGAACATGTTCGAGAAACAGCTTAATGCTTCTATTGAGGCAGCAATGAAGAAGAAAGCGACTAAAGCACGAGAAGAGAATATTAACAAATCCGCAGTTAAAGTAATAACAGCAGTACTTGATTTCTTTGCGATTTCTTATCCAGCCCTTATTCCAGAGGATTTTGTTTTTACTGAAGAAATGGTGAATGAGGCAGCTAAAGACCTTAGAGCTTTTGCAAAAGAAGTTGTTGATGCCTTGCCGGATGGAATTTTTAAAGCAGCAAATAATAATGATAAAGCTGAGACAATAAAGTGTGTTGGTAATGTAAAAGCTGAACTAGCACCAGCTAAACCATTTTTAATTCCAGAAGCAGACAATCTTGACGAACTGCTAGATGAATTAGTAAAGGCTAATTTACTTAAAGTTAAACCTACTTGCGAGCATGAAAATCTTAAAAAGTCAAATAAAGAGGACAATATTTCTAAATTCCTGCGGGAAATCGGACTTTAATTATTATTAAAAAAAATAAAAGGCTTTTAAGCCTTTTATTTTTTTAGGAAAAAGCGTTAGCTTTTTCCTACTCCTTTAAGTATTTCTTCTACAGTGGCGTTCATACCAAATCCTATCCAATCTTCTACCGTTTTATTGGTAGCGCGCTTTCCCGCATTCTCACTTTTCTCTTTTGGAAGTATATCTTCATTAAAAGAAACTGTTTCTTTACTAAAAGTAAATTCACCTTCTGCATCTTTAAATTTTCTCTTATACTTCTTTGGTATACTAAACTCTCCAGGTCTAAAATATTTTCTTTCTTCAACCATATCAATATTGCCATCTTCATTAAGTAACTGCGCGAATACAGTATCATCCTTAATTAAATAAGTATTTCCATCACCAATTAAATTATAAACCGCATAAATATATTTCTTAGGTCTTATTTCACTACTGGTATCATATTCATATTTTCCAATTCTAATAACATCTGTACCTTGCCATGAACCTATTCTTTCACCCATATTTTAATCCTCTTCCTCTTCATAATCTACACGAATCGTTTCTCTAACCTTTTCCGCATATTTAACTTGGTCTAATACTTGCCATTGCGCGCCAGTATTTGGATCTACCTTAAAACGCATACAATCATCCATTCCAATGCCTAAATCAAATCCAATATACATTAAAGCATTATCAGTAATATTATTTTCATCTATGAGGAGCATTCCCATTTTTCTTTAAAATCCTTTCTATAAAAATTACAACTAAATATTAAGTTCTTTATTGATTTCTTAATAAAATTATAATATAATATATTTAGAAAGTAAAGGAAAGGAGAATAAAAAATAGATGAAATATCCATTTAGCTACAAAGTTACATATTACGACGAAATCTCTGAAAAAGAGAAACAAGAATGCGGCATTAGCTTTGCGGATTCCTTTACAGATGCCGCAGAAATTATTGAAGATGAATACAAAGAAACTCTTATTTCTATTGACCGTATTTATCTTTTTGAAGAAAGCTCTGTTGTTATTGTTACAGAAGAGGAGATGAATAAAATTGAAAGAAGATAAAACCTGTAGTAAATGCGCGCTGGCAAATAATAGTATATGTATTAGAACAAAATTACCAATCCGCAATCCCGCACAAGAATCTTGCTCAAATTTCACTACTAATCTTGAAGTCTGTTGGAAATGCGGGGGAATCATTCCAAAAGAAAGTGTAATTTACGATCCATATAAGAATGCTTGTATTTGTCACGATTGCTTTTCATTATATGGAACTTGTTATATGTGTAAAACATTTGGTGACGGAAAGACTTCTTGTGCTTTTCTTATGGATAATACACTTCCGAAACAGGTACAGAAAAAAATCCAACAGGGCCCGATGATTTCCGTGACGGTAGTAAAGAATCCCGAGCTTATCGAAAAAACCTGCAAAAAAGGATGTTGCTGTTGGAGTGAAACAAATGGCTGTTTAAGAGAAACATCTCAGACTTGTACAAATTACAAAGAACAGGAGTGAAATAAATGCTTATTATAAATCAGCAAAAAACATTATCAGTTCCCGCAGATGAAATCGTTTTAAAAGTTACAGATGGCGGCAATGGTCTCAGCGCACTTATGGCTTATCCAGTAGGAGAATACATGTCTTATAATGGACGAAGGCTCGCAACATACGATACTGAAGAAAGAGCCCAGAAAGTTTTTCTTGCGGTTATGGATGCTTATAGAAGAGATACTAAAACATATTTTTTACCCGAGGATTGATTAAATGGAAACTAATTTTGAACATTATAAAGATAAAATTCTTGAAATAACTAACTTTAATAGTAGTGATTTTGCTATTAATAAAAAAGACAGGACATTAGCACTTTGCGAAGCAACCGAATGTGAAGATTGTATATTTGATTGCGTTCGTACGGATCCGCATCAAATGATTTTTAATTGTAGATATCGTGCTTTGGAATGGGCTTCAGCCCCATATGTTCCACTTATTACTAAACTTGAACACGATTTTTTAAAAAACTATGCCGGCGGATATAAATATATTTATCGCAAAAATAATTATTTATATCTTGCTAAATTATCTCTCGGAGCCGATGATAACATTATTATTGAAATTTCCAGTTTAAATGTTAATTTCAATAATATTAAAGAAAATGAATGTTATGTTATTGATGAATTAATTACGGCTCACACAGCTATTAATTGTGAAAAGGAGTAGTGATAATATATATGATTATTAAAAAATTAAATTGCGAAGATAAAAGTAATTCTTATTTAACTGTACAGTTAAGTTATGATGAAGTCAGAGATATTGCAAACACATGCTATTATGCGACTGAATTTATTCCTGCGGACCAGACTAAAATAAAATCAAATGCAGTCATTGCCGCAAATATGACAAAATTTTTGTTTGATATGGTAAAGCATGGCAATATTCAGTTTGAAACAATTCAAGATATGTATATGGCTAAGTTTGATGAGGATAAATCAAACCCAGTAGATAAAAATAAATCAAACTCAGCGAAGGAGGATTATTATATATGAAATATAACATCTACACTGGTTTAAGTGGCGGTTTTGGCGGTGCGCGACTTGTAGCTGAAGCAGAAGAGTTTGATAATCGAAACGCCGCGGAAAGTTACGCATATCAATGCGCGCTTGAAGAATATCAATCTTATGAAGGCTATCATGGTCTTGTATCTTATGGTGATATTTGGGAAAGCCCGGAAGATTATGGTCTTGAAGAAGGATATACTGAAGAAGATGTAGAAGAGATTTATCAAGAAGAAGTAGAAAGCTGGATTACTTATTACGTAGAGGAGGCGAAATAATGATTCTTGTAAGTCAGGATAAAAAGACAATTATATCTATGTCAAACGCAGAAATGTTCCAAATTCGTGAAAAAACTATAATTAACGATTCTGGAGTAAATCATTTTTATACAATTAGAATATATCCAACTTTAAATGATTATTTTAATACAAAGGTTGGTAAAGTAAATTGTTTTGTTGAAATGGCAGATTATACCAAAGAAGAACGTGCTATTTCAGCCCTTGAAAAAGTTATTAAGTATAATTATTCAGATTCTGTATACACTTTTCCACCTGATGTAGATGCATCCCTCGAAAAAGCAAAAACCGCATCACATCTTTAAATAAGAAAGGAGAGCAATATGATTTATTTTATTACATTTATATGCACTTGGTTTATTATCTGGTTTTCTTTTGGAATTTATCTAGCCTGGAGTGAACGTCAGCATATCTCATTTGAAACTATTATAGCTATGGGGTTTATTAGTCTTGGAATTGCTATGACAATTATGGTTATTGTAGCATTTCTAGCTGGTGGCTGTTACTTATTTTATCACTTTTTATGCAAATGATTTATATTTTTTCTATCTTCTATTTTTTGTTTTCCATTTTCATGCTTTACCTAACTATTCCTACTTATTTTGAGATAATATTTAAAAATAGGAATAAAGATGAAAAAATTTGTATAACTATTTTATTTATTATGGTAATTATAGTAATTATTGCTGTTTTAAATTTAAGTATTAAGGGAATGATTATAGGTTGATTTAATTTCTAAATACATTGTATGAAAAAATTTTTTAAAAATCCAGTTTAAACTTTTTTGTCCTTGGCCTTTAGAAAGTTTTTTGATTTTTTTAAAAAATTATTCTATAATATTTACATAATAAAAAGAAAGGAAAAAGGAAAAGTGAAGAAAAAAATAATTGGGGGAATTGTACTTTTAGCAGTAATGGGATTTAGTCTAACAGGGTGTAAATCAGTAGCTAAAAGTATGGGTGGAACTATATCTATTGATGTTCCAAAAGGGCAAAAAGTAATTGAAGCTACTTGGAAAGATAGTGATGTTTGGTATCTCACAAGACCTATGCGGGAAGATGAAAAGCCAGAAACATTTACATTACAGGAAGATTCTAACTTTGGTATTATGGAAGGAAAAGTAATATTTAAGGAGAGTAAATAATATGAGGAATGATAGTGATTTTTTGAAGGATTGGGAATAATTGCGGCTTTCGTTGGAGTTATTGCTTTAATTATTTTTGCTCCAATGATTTCTTTTTTTATTAGTTATTTTGGAGGCTGGCTCTGTAAAATTACTTTTGGAGATATTCTATGTAATAGTTTAAATACTCTTTTTAACACTAAAACTTTCGTACCAGAAAACTTACCAATTATTGCAGGTGCGCTAGGTTGGATTGGAGGCTTTTTTAAATCTATAGATTTAAGTAAAGATAAAGATGATTAAGGGTGGATAAAAGTCCACCCTTTATTTTTTATAAAAAATATAATATAATAATTATAGAAAGTTAAGAAAGGAAGATGATAAGTATGGTAGCAAAGTCGTTTCAGAATATGGAAATGTTGACTGAACCTTTTGAAGAAAATGGAAAAATGTATATTAAAGTACGAAATCCAAAAACAGGTACTGAGCGCAAGGTAAGATGGTATACTGAAAAAGAATACAATAAGATGTATCCAGGTAGTGCGGTTTCCCAAAAAACTGTAACAAAAGACTCATATTATTGGAGTCCCGCCACTGAAACATATCATAATAATGATCCCTATTGGAAATCTCAGAAAGAACTTTTTGGATTTACAAAAGGTTATATTACCATTTTTTCCGGCAATACTTATAACTATAAAGATTATTTGAAGTCTATTGGTTGTAAATATACTAAATTTTGGGGCTGGGGTTTAAGTTCTGAAATTGAACTTCCATCAGATTTTCCAGAGGAATTAACGCCTCTTAAACTTGAATGGTCTAAGATTGGTAATGAAGAGACTGGAAAACTTTTATCAGATACTCAGATTTCAGAGGTTGTTGATTCACTTATCTATGGTGAATCTGCTTCCCAGTACATGGGTGTTTTAGGAGAAAGAATAGAAATTACCGCAAAAGTTACAAAGATTAAAGAACTTGAAGGTGCTTTTGGAATGCAAACACTTTATGTTCTTGAAGATATTTGCGGCAATGTATATGTTTGGATTACTACTTCTCAGAAAACTGTCCTTGAAGAGAATAAAGAATATAATCTTAGGGGAACTGTAAAAGCACATAAAACTTACAAAGCTGTAAATCAGACTATCTTAACTAGATGTAATATTGTAAAGGAGAAATAAATTATGATTCCTAGTATAGAATTTATGAGTTACGCGCATCAGTGTTATCTCGATAAAATTATAGACGAGATTAAAAAGCAGGCAGCATTAGGTAATCTTGATAGTTTTCAAATTGATGTCCCAGAAGATCTTAGTGAAAATGACCTTAAATACATTAAAAAAACTGTAGAAAGCTGGTACAACAGTAGCCATTGATTTTTCTTTAAAAAAATTATATAATATATTTACAAAATAAAGGAAAGGAAAAAATAAATGACTGATAAAGAAAAATGGGCAAAAGAATATAAATACAATAAAACTTTTGCCTGGATATGGTCAATTTTATTGGTAGCTTCTATTGGATTAGCTGCCGCAGGAGATAAACCAAGTTGGTTTATGGTATTTGTTGTTATGTCTGACTTAATTTATAATTATGCAGATAAAGCTAAGTTTTTTAAATCAATGTCAAAATAAGGGGTGATGAATAATGGAAGAACTTAAAACTTTTGCACAGAGAGAACAGGAGAAAGCACAGATGGGTGATACAGAGTTTAAATATGTTCACGATTGTCCAAAAAGATTTGTAGAGCCAGAAGAAGATTATCATTCAATGGACGATGATTCGGAAGATATGTTTGAATATTGCAGATACGGCAGAATTAACTGCGACTATTAATCTTCATTGATTTTTTATTAAAAAAATTATATAATATATACATAATAAAAAAGAAAAGAAAAAGAGGGATTGATTATATGATGTTATTTGATAAATTATCCGAAAAAGAGAAAGCAATGATTAAGAGCTATATTGAAGACAACGCCGCAAACAATGGACAGTACATGCCTTTAAAAGCAAGTCTTTCTTATATTCTTAGAGAGTGGGACGCAAATAAAGGTTATCTGTATAATATGCTTGGCAATCAGTTTCAGATTTCCAAGGACATTGAGTTTGAAGCTGACTTTGATGAGCTTTATGAGAAAGTATCTAAAAGTTGCTTTGACGCTCATGCTTCTGAGGTAGCAGGTAAACATTCTTATGCTTTTTATGAGGAATGGTTTGACCGTTTTGTTTATTCAATCTCTCATCAGTATCAGTCTAAATTATATGATGTACGTAATCAGTTGGCTTATATGCTTGATACTACTAATCTTGTTAAGAATGTGTGGAATGGTTCATCTTTTTCTGTTTATAATCCTCAGAATCCAGAAAAGCCAATTAGAGTTTCTACTGGAAGCAAACTTACTAAAATGATTGGTAAAATTGCAGTAGCTTATGATATTCCTTATTTTGAGGATTTCAGAATTAGACATTCTCAGGCTCTGAATCAGAAGAAGCTGAAAGGTAGACTTACTCTTTCCATTCATCCTCTTGATTATATGACCATGAGTGATAATGAATGTGATTGGTCTTCTTGTATGAGCTGGAAAGAAGATGGATGTTATCGTCAGGGTACTGTTGAAATGATGAATTCTCCAATGGTGCTGGTTGCTTATCTTGAATCTGCAAATAATCCAATGGCAATTCCGCTCTCTGATGGAAAAGTTGAATATTGGAATAGTAAAAAGTGGAGAGAACTCTTCATCGTAAATGATAACATTATTTGTGAGGTTAAAAGTTATCCATACCGCAATAAGTATATTACTGGAGAAGTTTTAAATTGGCTCAAAGAGCTTGATAATAAAATGCGGTCTGAGTATTGGGTTAACCAGATGATTAGAGAGGTTGAAAATACAGAATACAAAGACTACTGGTCTGAAAAATATTATGCTTTTGATACATACGGTGAAGCAGCAGGTAGCGAGTATGTAATTGAGCATCAGATTGTTGTTAAACCATATACAACTTTGATGTATAATGATTTTAGTACAGGACATTTAGGATATTTTCCTAGATATGTTGAAAATAGACTTGATACAAAAATTAAATTTTGTTATTCTGGTAAATCAGAGTGTATGATTTGCGGAGCTGCTGGTGAAAAATTCACTTGGGATTCTGAGGGTGATACAATTTGTCTTGATTGTTCTAGATACTCTAGATGTGATGTCTGTGATGATAGAATTTATGATGGAGACTCCTATATAGTAGATGGTAATATTCTTTGTGAATCATGTTATGAATATGGTACAGATGAAGATATTTTACATGGAGATTTACATCTTAATTCCAATTTGGCTAAAGTATTTGTAAAAGTACCTGAAACTGAAGATAAGTTTTATAAACGTCCTTTAATAATTTATAATGAAGATTATAATGATTTATGCGAGGGAAAATGTGATTTCTTTAATGGTAAAATTAAGCATCAGAGTTATGAAACATTCTTCTGGAATGAATTAGATTATATTACAATAGACCAGCTTACAGATAAAGCTATTGCCGCAATTATTAGAAATTCTAATACTTTTTGGGCAGAAAAAGATAAAGTAAATTCAAAAACCCTTATGGATTTATACTCTGATGGTAAAACTTGTGGAATTCTTGAAATGTTTAATTGACAAAATAAATAAATAATGATATAATAAAAACAAAAAGGAGAAAATAATAATGGAAGAAAGAAAATGGACAAAAAAGGAAATTTATAACGAGCTGCTTACATTTGCGAGAACAGGTAAAATGGACCTGGATGAGTCTACTCTTGAGGCTTTTTGTGTAAGACAGATTGCAATTCTTGATAATAAAGAGATTAAAGCAAAAGAACTTGCGGCTAAGAAACGTTCTGCAGGGGATGAGCTTACAAAAGCTATTGAGGCTGTACTGACAGAGGATTATGAGCCGATTGCTGAGATTGCGGCTAAGGTTGATATGGAAGATGTAACTGTAAGTAAATGCGTATATCGTCTGAATAAACTGGTTGAGGCTGGTAAAGCAGAGAAAGCTGACATTGAGTTACCTGCGGCTGAGGGTAAGAAATCTAGAGTAGTTAAAGGATATAAAGTAGCTCATGTCGTTGAGCCTACTGATTCTGTAGAAGAGTAAGACCAAGGGATAGAGAAATCTATCCCTTTTCTTTTTATTTAGCCAAAAGAGGAAAAAAACAAAACCGGGCGCCAACGCCTGCGCGCATCGCAACACGGGAGCAAAAAGACCTTATACTAATTTTTGACGAAAAAACTTGATTTTGATATAATTATTATAAAAAAGGAGAATTTTTATGAAGTTTTGTTTAAGATATGGTCATAGAAAAAATATTCTTGACCAAGCAGATGAAATTAAAGTCTCATTTAAAGATAGAAAAATATTACCGGAAATATTTGAAAAATATCCTGATAAAGCTATAATTCTTTCTTTACAGCCAAGAGAAAATAGAATTATAGATTGGGAAGAATTAAAAAATTATAATACTTTATCCAGAAATAAATTAATTACAGAAGCTTTTGAAAGTTGGGAAATATTAAATAGCATAAATAATGGTATTCCTTCTTATAGCGGTTTGCCAGTTACTGCATTCCATCAAGCGAGGGCACTTGTACATATGGGAGTATGTTACTTAAATATCGACGCGCCTTTATTTTTCCAGTTGCCGCAATTAAAAGAGTTAACCGAGTGTCCATTGCGCGTAACACCTAACCTCGCCGCCAAGGATGATTTAAAAAGAGAAAATGGTATTTATGGCTCTTGGATTCGTCCAGAAGACTTAGATATATATGATGAATATATATCTACATATGAATTTAATGCGGATGGTCTCAATCAAGAGGAGGCTATTTTTGACGTATATAAAAATAAGCAGAAATGGAACGTGCGGTTAGACCTTCTGATTACAGATTTAGATTACCCCGCATTAAATCGTTTAATTGTAAAAGATGTAATTAAAAAAAGAATTAACTGCGGACAACGTTGCATGAATGGTGGCGCTTGTCGTGCATGTTATAGAGCAATGATGTTTGCTAATGAGAACTTTCTCCTGGAAGCTCAAGAGCAAGTAAACCATAATTGATTTTTTATTAT
>OHTH01000399.1_pt1 | contig 29662 bp, 20 predicted proteins | sample 1578831 | NCBI WGS metagenome assembly OHTH01 (sample SAMEA3879590, study PRJEB24766) | human gut metagenome | biome: human-associated habitat; feature: feces | place: USA | collected 1985/1987 | reverse complement strand
TGAATAATCCGATGGACATCCTCGGAAATTACCTGTTCTTCGTAAATCAGTTTTCCCTGCACATCATAGCGGTAATAGACGACGGCTCCCATTCCGTCCTCTGCCCGGATGCGGCGGTTCCTCTTATCATAGAAAAACCGCAGAGACAAACTTGTGTCTTCTTCTTTTTTAAGACTTCCTTCTCGATTCCAGTACCCGCCGTGCCGCTGTTCACAAATGACATTCCCGCAGGAATCATACTGCCAAGTTGTCCGTTCATAGAGTATTTCCCCATCCTGCATCTCCACCGGTTTTAGGAGTTCCTTTAACTCTCCGTAAACCGTGTAGGCACGGTATGTACGATTTCCATTGGCATCCGTTTCTTTGATCAGGTTATCTGCCAGATCGTATTCATACGATACCTGGCGCACACCGTCAGGTCCCGATACACTGATCAGTCGGTTTTCCTCATCATAAGTATATGTCCAGCCATCCCCATCGTCTTTTTCTGGATCATAAGCTTCAGGCAAAATATGGCGGAGCCGGTTTCCGGCGCCATCGTAAAACATGCGCTCGCAGCCTCCGTCCGGATAATGAATCCGAATCATATTTCCATCGCTGTCATAATCGTAAGAAATCCCTTCCCCATCATCCAGATAGCGGTCATAGGCATTGGGATGGATTTCTTTTAAAATCTTTCCTTCTCCGTCCCGCATCTGACGTTCATGGCCACCGTCTGGATTCCTTGTGTCGATCAGCCGATCCAGGAAATCGTAAGAATAACTGTATTCTCCGCTCTGCTTCTTCCACGCCTTTGGCAGATAGAGTGCAAGAAGCCGTCCCATACCGTCATACATCCAATGTGTCTCGTTTCCTTCCCCATCTCGTACCAAAGCTCGTTTATTCCGTGCATTATAGCCATACTCGGTTCGCCCACAGTCATCCTCCTCTGCCATCAGTCTGCCGGCTCGGTCATACCCAAAGGCTCTCGTTTCTCCATCCGCGAACTGAATCACTGACGGCTTTCCATTTCCATCCTCGTACTGATACGCAGTCCTATTGCCAGAAGCGTCTGTCACTTCCGTAACCCTACCCATCCAGTCATAGGAAAATCTTGTTTCTTTTATCTGAGTTCCATTTCCTTCTCGTTTCAGAATTAAATTATGGCGCTCATCGTATCCATAAATCGTCTGCCGTCCAGCGTTATCGCTTCGGCTGAGCTGGTTTCCTGCCTCATCATATCGGCTTATAGTTTTCAGACCGCCAGGGCATACTTCTTCCGTTTCCCGACCCAGTTCATCGTAATTCCAGCAAGTCTTTCTTCCCAGACGGTCCGTGCGGCTGGTACGGTGTCCGTTCTCTCCGTATTCGTACCGTTCCTTTGTCCCGTCCTGATAGGATGTCTCAAGGATTTCCCCAAATTCATTGTACCAGTGTTCGACCGTTTTGTCATGCACACTGCTTACGATTGTCACTCTGTTTTTTTCCGGGTGGTAGTCTGCCCGGTAGGTGTCCCCGTTTGCCAGCGTCTGCAGCACCACCCGTCCCGCATCATCATACCGGTTCTCAAGATAGGTGACCTTTGCCTGATCCACCGCGCGTTCCAGGTAACCGTTGCTGTCATATTCATAGTGGGTGACGCCTTCATCCATGTGGATGACGTCTGACAGAAAACCGTTTTCATACCGGTACTGCATCGTTCGTCCCACATGGTCCCTGATCTGGACCAGCCTGCCGTCACGGATCTCCACATCCAGAAAATATCCAAGCGGCGTCGTGATCCGGGTTAAGCGTTCCCCCTCATAGTACAGACGCACACACTGTCCGTTCCGGTCTTCCGCCGCAGTCAGCAGTCCCTGCCCGTCATAGTGGTAGCATTTGTAATTCCTGCCATCGTAAATCCTAAAGCCGTCGTCCTCTCCGGTCAGCTCCAGCCACTCACAGCCTCTGGTGACATTGACCGCATGGGAGCCGTCCCACTCAAAGACCGCCGTGATCCCGCTATCCAGCTTCGCATGGAGTCTGTTGCCCGAGCAGTACAGACGGCATTCATATGAAAAACTCCATCCGGGGCCCAGAAGCCCTGCCTCCCTGCTCGTGGAGTTATATTTCCTCTGCACACGGAGATCCTCCCGGATATCCGGCAGTGTGAAGTCGGTCGCGGTGATCAGGAACGCTCCCGTAACCACGTCGATCGGTTCTCCAAAGAACTGCCCCAGCCCGCTTTCTATCAGGTTCTGTTTGATGACCTGAAGCGGGTCGATGTCCCTGCCCGCCAATTTGTTGATGCCCAGATCCACCGTTGTTCCAAAAGTAGTTCCAGCCAGGGTTCCGACCGCTTTTTCTACCCACTTATTATCTGTATTGAGCAACCTTTTGATTTTTTCTGTTCCGGCAGTTCCTAACGTTCCCTTGGCAAGACCCGCAAAAGCGTCCAGACCCAGATTTTTTAAATCCACCTTTCCCGTCGTCAGATAATCATTGACTGCGCCAAACAGTGTGGTGCCGCCCATCTGGAAGAGGAAATTCGCCACCTTGGTCTTCGGGCAGATTCCATTCCAGAAGGACATTGCCTTTCCCGCAAACTTCTGGACTTTTGACGCTTTATCCGCCCCTGAAAACGCACCTGCCAGAGCCTTTCCCGAAACCACGTCAAACGCCACGTCCGTAATCATGGAGGTGATATCATAGGCGGTCTGATTGCCGCCAAAAACAGTATCCCGCAGGAAGTTTGCCGGCCGCGACGCATCCATCGCATTCATCTTGCTGTATCCGTCCAGTCCCTCAGCGATATCTGCCACCGCAAATGTCGCCTTGACCCCTGCCGCAATGGCAAACGGTGCCGCAAGTCCTCCCGTCGCCACGGTCAGTGCGGTCAGACCCACAACCGTCACCAGACTTATCACGCCGTCCACAATCTTGCTCTTGCTCTCCTGCTTCTTCGTGATCATGTCTTCCTTGACCGCATTGTTTTCTGCCTCGCGCGCCTGTGCGTCAGCCGCTTCCTGCTCGCTCAGCAGTTCATCCCCCGAGGGGACTGCCGCCGGGGAGGAGTCAGCCTCCTGCACGACCAGGGCAGACCGTACTTCCGTCCCCGCCTCCATGACGATGCAGTCGTCGCTGCTCTCCCCGATCTGCATGGTCAGCTTTTGTTCCCCGCAGATCATCAGATCCTGCATCGGCTTCTCTTTATCCGACGCCATCCCCATCTGCGTCTTCAGCTTTATATCCATGCCGGTCAGGGACAGAAAACCGCCGCCCTCCAGATGAAGCACTGTCGCGCCTCCGGCATCCGGGGCAAACTGGAGGGATGCCGGCGTCATATCCATTGCGCTTCCGCTCGGGTCGGAAAAGCGTTTGTTTTCCGGCGTACTGCATGACCCGGACGCGCCCTCCCCACTCCTTATCGCATGAACCGCAACCGCCCCCTGCTCATCATGATCCGGGAAATAGATATGTACCTGGCTTCCCTCCTCCGGCATACAGTAAAAGCTGCTGCTCTCTATGGCGTAGGTAAAATACTTTGTCTTTTCGGAAGCCTCATACTCCGGATCGATCTCGAAATGGACGCGTATCCGGTTCCCGCTGCGCTCCATGACTGTCGCCGGGATGCTCATGCCGAAAATCCCCGGGTTTTTCTCTTTTTCCCTGCGGATTCCCGCCCGTCTTGCCAACACGTAACTGTATACCAGCTCCCCTTTTTCCGTGTGCAGGCGCATCGCGGTCACAACCGCTTCAAAACCGTTAAACGTCAGCGTTTCCCCCATCCGCAGAAAGAAACGTACCATCACATTCCAGCAGGAAGCCTCCTGGGAAAGCACACCCTCTTTTTCCAGCACGCGCGCATAATGGAGCATATCCTTCTCCATCGTGTAGTCCTGCCGGTCAAGAACTGTGCCATAAGAGATCTCCGGGATGCCAAAATACACCTTTCCGCAGGCGTCCGTGGCATCCGCAAGAAGGTATGTTCCAAAGTGGCTTGCCAGACGGCGCAAAAACACCCAGTCGCTTTCCTCATACTGCAGCAGAAATTCCGGGATGCACGCCCCGCCCGTCGCATGATCCGTCACACCGGACTGCCCGTAACCGGACAGAACTCTCTGTGCCACTTCCATGTATGTCAGTGCGCCGTTCTGGAAGCTGCGGCTCTTTTTCACGCGGTCCCAGTCCATCGTGTAAGACCAGGCTTCCAGGTATAAGTAAAAAAGTCCGTTCTCCCTTCTGGCAGAAACCGTCTCCAGCTTTCCCCGGAAAACCACCTGCCCGTTTGTCTTTTCCAGCTCACGGACAGTTACGCCGGCGTCAGAGGACATGGTGACCAATGCCTATATGCGTCATTCTGAAAACAGTCTGTAGATTCCAAAGTTCCTTAAAGTCTGCAGGAAATGTTTAAAAGATTTGTTTAGATTTATACACTTTTTTCATCTTGTTTCTTGATGCCACACTTCATACTTCAGATAATACGCATAAAATCGAGCATATACAAAAATTCAAATACCTTGATAAAAGAAATATTATGCAGGTTTATGGAACTATGCAGTATCGGTGGATGAGCAGGTTGTGGAAGATATTAGTTGATTTGATATTTTGAAAATCAGAATGAATCGAAACAGAAGTGTGATATTAAAAAGTGCAGATTAAGATTGGAGAATTTAGGTTATATCAAAGGATGATGGTTTGAGATTACTGTGGATTATCCATGATTATCTTAGTTGTCTGTATTCATGAGACCCCAGCGAATTGTTAGTAGGCTGTCTGTGAATGTCATAATTCATCTTGAAGTGAAACTGAATTGCCATCAAATTTAGAAAAACACTTGTCTTCCTAAGGTTTCAGTGTAGATTCTAACAGTTCTGTGCTATAAAAATGAGCAAACGGATATACTTCTCATACCACCACAATATGAAGAAAACTAATATAAAATCTCGTATCAAAATAATAATGCATGGGTTGGATGCTTCTTACGTAAAATCAGACAATATAAGGTTTTCAAGCACTTATCAAAACGTCAGTTCTGTGGAACAACTATATTTCTCCATTAGCAAAAATGCCGATGCCGTATGGCATTCCAGCATAGTCTGAAAACTTTGTCCGACACTTTGGTCTGAGTACAACGATTTCATTATACAGAAATGCATCTCTTACAACTACCGCTATAATGAAAAAAATCTTCAATAGAATTACCGCTTTTTATACCATTTTTTATATTGAAATACCGCTTAAGGAGATTATTTTTTACAGAAAAACGCATTGTCTTCACAACACCAAGTACCATGAAAACAATGCGTTCTAAGTCTTTGAAGAAGTAATATTCAGTTTTTGTTTCGGACGTACTTATGTGCACCCAGAAGACAATTTTCACCCTAGGGTCTTCAAATTAATCTACATGGATTACATCACCTTCGGTGAGAGCCATTACAATTATTTTATAGACCAAATTAATTACAGTTCTGAATATGGATTATCAATACTATCTCCATATTCATTTTCTGACTCTGCAATATTGGATAATACTGCTTGATTATGAATAAAAACCTTGTTTTGCAAAATGTAACTGAACAGATTGCTCAATCCGATTCTAGGAATGATACATAAAATATAGTCCATTATTTCCTCGTCTTCAAAATCTATTACTGATTTTAAATATTTATCCACTTTTTCCTTTACACTTTCTTCCAACGGTTCATATGTATGCCATTGTCTATCTGCTAACTCAAGCAACTCACTTAAAGCATAATCCACATTTGCAGAATTAGTATTATTGCAATAATAAGATAAATATTCCTCAAAGTATTCCTTCATTTTATCACATTCTATTGAGTCAGGAAGTTCATGAAACTTTGTCACCTCAGTCACCTCCCTTCAATGGAATATGTGTATAGTTTCGTGGCTTTTTCACAAACCTTCCAGATTGTGTTAATAATTTATTCCCTACTTTAATTTGTGCAGTCCAACCCGCTCCAGAATTAGACCCAGGATATTTTATTGCAGCATTTAAATCTTGTGAATGACACTTTATTTCCACCTTTTTACCATTGATACTAAAATTATATTTGTATCCATCTTTAATAGTGGCTGTCGGAACAAAGGTATTTGGTGTACCTTTAGGAACAATGCTCCTTAATAAATCTTCTGAAGTCTCTCCGCCCACCAACATCTGTCTTGCTGCAAATTCTGGGTCATAAACTGTAAGTGCAGTATCACTACCACTCTCCCCCACACTTGTTTCTTCCTTACATGGGTATTGACTATCATACCCACTCGGATCATAGTACACCACCGGATTATTCTTACAGTACGCATACAGATTCAGCCCGTCCCCGCGGTACACATCCTCCTGCACAAACCTTCCCAGCACCGGATTGTAAAACCTTGCCCGCAGATAATACTGCCCGCTGGTCTGGTCATACTGCTGTTCCGTGTAGAGGATTCTGTTGTGGAACTCTTCCATGCTGTTTTTGAGCACGCCAAACGCATCGTACTCATACTGGTTTTCTATCTCACCACCTCTTCCAGTGATGTACGCGGTGCTGTTTTGCTCATCCAGATGATAGTAGTGGTAACCGTTCTTTTCCCGGTTCCAACCTGCCGCCACCCCATACCCGGGAATATAACGGCTTATGGTATCGCCGTCTGGACTGCTCTCTGCGAGGAGTTCCCCGTTATGGTATGAAAAAGTTGTAACTGTTCCGTTTTCCACCATTCCGGCACGCAGGTACTCTGCGTCATACCGGTTTTCCAGATGCTTTCCGTCCGGCATGGTCATGGCTGTCTGCTGATGAAACGCATTATACGAAAATACCGCTGTTCCCTCTGCCCCGGCTGCTTCCAGTAGGTTTCCCTGCTGATCGTATGCATATGTGGTGTGTTTCCCACAACTTCTCCTACTGGTCAGCTGGTTTTCCGGTTATAAGGGTACTCCTCCGTCCCGTTTAATACTTTTCTTACTCTTGTAACGCGCCGTAACCACCCATGTGCCAATTTTCACACACCCCTTGAAAAGTTATTCGCTTGTTGATCCGATTTGGAAAAGAGATTTTTCAGTCCAAAAAGCAAATTTAATAGAGTCGAAATGTATGCATGTTAAAGACCGGGCGGCTGAAATCCACCCGATCTCTGGAACCTCGTCCAGCAAAGCCGGGCGAATTTAAAGTATGCTTTCTATTATCTCTACTGCATTATTTAAATTCTGTATCAGTTCCTCCTCGTCTTTACTGCTTTTTTTATATATAGGTTCTTCCCAATTTTGTTTCTTTATTATTTGAACTATAAATTCTCCTTCGCTCTCATATTCGGGATACCAGCCAACATCCAGTAAATACTCTTGGGCATACTTTACTTGTAGTAAGTCTTCTAATAAGCACTCTTTTTGTTCAGAATATCTCTTAGTAAAGTCAACCTTAAATTCATCATAAATAATATCTCCTGATTTAAAATTCACCTTATCCATATATCGCCTCTACTTTAATAATTTTAAATATTCAGATTCAGAAATAGGATGTCCATGTATGGTATTCGCACTATTTTCAATTCTGACATATTGTGTTTCTTTTCCTCCTGTTGCACCAATTATCTCATCATATTTTTTTACCTTCCAATTTTTTCCATTCGTCACAGGTGTGCCTATCTCCCATGCTTCTCTTTCAAATGCTTCAATGTCTTTAATATCTGGGGAATATTTAGCCGGACCATTTTTAGTGGACTTAGTAGTATCTTTCCAAGGTTTATTTTTATCTGGAAAATGCTTATGTCCATGATCTGTCCAATTTACATCTGTTTCACTTTCCCCCGCACTTATTTCTTCCTTGCATTGGGGTTTATGTTTCTTCTTGTACCCACTCGGATCATAGTACACCACCGGATTATTCTTACAGTATGCATACAGATTCAGCCCGTCCCCGCGGTACACATCCTCCTGCACAAATCTTCCCAGCACCGGATTGTAAAACCTTGCCCTCAAATAATACTGCCCGCTGGTCTGGTCATACTGCTGTCCCGTGTAGAGGATTCTGTTGGGGAGTTCTTCCCTGCTGTTTTGGAGCACGCCAAACGCATCGTACCCATACTGGTTTTCTATCTCCCCACTGCTTCCCGTGATGTAGGCAGTGCTGTTTTGTTCATCCAGATGATAGTAGTGGTAACCGTTATATTCCCGGTTCCACCCTGCCGCCACCCCATACCCGGGAATATAACGGCTTATGGTATCGCCGTCTGGACTGCTCTCTGCGAGGAGTTCCCCGTTATGGTATGAAAAAGTTGTAACTGTTCCGTTTTCCACCATTCCGGCACGCAGATACTCTGCGTCATACTGATTTTCCAAGCGCTTTCCATCCGACATTGTCACAGCTGTCTGCTGGTGAAACACATTGTACGAAAATACAGTTGTTCCCTCTGCCCCGGCTGCTTCCAGCAGGTTTCCCTGCAGGTCATAACGGTATGCGGTTTTCTCTTTTTCAGAAAAGCGACAGATTAACTGGTTTTTCCGGTTATAATGATACTCCTCCGTCCCGCTTTTATCCAGCTTTTTCAGGCGGTTTCCGCACAGGTAATAAACATAGGCTGTTTTCTCCCCCTGGCGGGTATCGCTTACCAGACGGTCCATCCGGTCATAGACGTAAGAAACCTTGTGTTCTGTGGCTTTTCCCTCTCCGCCGATCCGGCTTCCCGACTTCAGGGTCCGGTTGCCGTTCAGGTCATGGGAATAGTAGAGGTCTGCCAGTATCTCACCATCTGTATGTTCCATGTGCAGGTGCACGAGGTTGCCGTCCGTATCGTATTCATATCCGGTACGGATTCCATTGCCGTGCCGGATCTCCTTTAACCTTCCTCCCGGTGTATGGGCATACGCTGCCAGCGTCTCCCCATTCCCGTCCTTCACGGCTGAGAGGTTTCCACGCCAGTCATACTCATAAAACACCGGCTTTCCGCTGGCATCCGTCAGGCTTTCCAGACTGCCGTCCGAAAAATAGGTGCTGGAAACAAGCGTCCTGCCGGACGCTGACTTTTTCAGCAGCTTCCCGTCCGGGCGGTATTTATAAGTGTAGCAGAAGCCTCCTGCCACCGCCTTCCTCACATTGCCTGACGCGTCATATTCCCACCTTCTTGTGACACGTTTCTCCCCGTTTCGGTCTGTTCCGGTCTCAAGCACCGGATTCCCGTCCACATTGTAGGTGGTGCGGACTTCACTGCCGTTGCGGTCCACATGGAGTACCATGCGCCCCTCACGGTCATACCGGAAGGTCTCGCTGTTCCCCTCCTGGTCGGTGATCTCGCAGACCTTTCCCTGACTGTTGTAGCGGTAGGTGATCACGCCGCCGTTGGCATCCCTGGTACTGGTGACATTGCCCGCAAAGTCATAGGTATAGCCTTCCTCCCCGCCGTCTGCCTGGCAGATGTTTTGGATGCGTCCCCATGCGTCCAGGTCATAGCCGGTCTCATTGCCGTTGCCGTTTACAACACCCGTGATCCTTCCACGGCTGTCATAGCAGTACTGCTAAGCTACAAGAGACCTGCTACAGTTATCTATCCCATGTTCTGATAATACGGATTATTTTTCTCGTAATAGGGTTTTATTACTGACGCAATCAAAGACCACCGCTCATTCCAGTTCTCTATTTCTTTTTCATCACATCCAAACAAACCATCACGGTTTAATATAAGATTCTGTAAAAATAATGAGTATGACTTAAATAAGCTTAAATCTTTTGTTATTCTATCAAGATTTAAGATATCAATATTATATTTCATCAAAACATCTAGTAATTCTTTTGTCATTTCAGTAAATATCTTTTGATTCTTTGTTTCTTTAATAGTTTTTATAAAATCACCATACATATTAACTGCTACATCCCATGAATTATTCCCTCTATTATCTGTCTTATTTGGATTTGCACCTAACTCAAGTAACCGCCATATTAATTGCATATAATCTTCTCTCTTTTCCTCCCACATGAAAAATAATCCTTTAATCGCGTCAATCAAGACTGGACATCTATAACATCCTAATGCTGACAAACCATTATCTGGCTCCATATAATTAACATCAGCTCCCTTATCTATTAAATATTGTGCGATTGTTAAATTACCGACTTTAACTGCTACTTGTAATGGTGATTGCCCTTCATCTTTCTTCGGTGGCGGCGTTGCCATGCATTTTACTACTTCTGGCTTCTTTTCTAAAATATCCTTTATTGCTTCTAAATTATTCTGTCTAATTGCCTTAAACAACTTTTTCATCGTCCTCTCCCTTCTAGTTTTCTTACACTATCTATATAATAGACACACAATATGATCTGCTATGTATTTTTACAATTATTTTGTTTCTCTTGATTACTTGTTTCTTTCCATCTTCCTGCCTGCTCTTGTTCTTTTTGATATTTTATCATCTCCTCCCTTAATTCTGTTACATCGCTGGAATGTTCCTCATGTCTATGGCTAATATTCTCGTAATGTTCCTCATATCTATACATTCTCTCTCCATCGCTAAACTTAGAGTCCGTACCACTCTCTCCAACAAATATAATCGTTCCTTATGCGTCTGATCTGGAGTATGCATTTTTCATCTGATTGCTCAGCTCATACAATACTTTATTCAATGTATCCTGCGTTTCTTTTTTTACCATGTCAGCGATTTTTTCATTTGCCTCCTGACGAAGCTGCATGCGTTTTTCTGCGTTGCTTTCCTTCTCAAGAAGTTCATCATATTGGTTGATATATTCATGTCCTTTTGACATGACCCTTTCCTGATAACGTTCAATATGGAAAATGGATTTACTATAAGAAGCATCTGCCATGGCTGCGATCATCCTGCTTGCCCAGTAAAAATTATCAGTCGAAGCATCTCCGGTCGTATTGGAAAAATACTCCGGTACTTTCTCTACATCTGTGTAAAACGGTGCAGTTGTATTAAATACGTTCGAAGCAAATGCGACCCATTCGATTGCCCGGCTGTCTTCTCCTGCATCCGGTCTCATCTGGATGATTCCCAGGAAATCTGTCCGGTTTACACCAATTGCACGATATGCACCTTTCATGGATTTATCTCCATAAGATGCATACGGATCATACGGTGTTCCCTGAAAATGAGAAGAAAGAACGTATTTCACATCTTCGATCGTCACCTTTTTCTCCGGAACCATGCACCAAGGGATATCATCAGAAAGTGGTGTAAAATCTGCATCCGGTCCATCCCAGTTCATTGTACTCGGATTCAGGCAGCGTGCCATATACCATGCTCTCGGTGTATTGTATACATGATCAGAGTCATCATGGCTGCCAAAAATATCTCTTGGATTAAACGTTCCATCCTGCGAAAGGTTCAAATGATATTTTTCAACAAACTCCTTCAGATCGGCGGAACACATATATTCTTTCTGGTTTGAAAGTGCATCCTCAAGATCGAACTGATCCATTCCAAACTGATTTGGCATCATGACATAAACATCATCCGGTACTTTGCGTGCGATCCAGTGATGTCCGCCAATTGTCTCAAGCCACCAGATTTCATCTGCATCCTGGAATGCAATTCCATTCATTTCATAAGTACCATACTGTTCTAACAGGCTGCCAAGACGTTTGACACCTTCCCTTGCACTGTGTATGTATGGAAGTACAATGTATACAATATCCTCTTCCCCGATTCCTCCAGGAATTTCTTCTTTTCCGTCTTTTGCAGGCTGATATCTTACAAGCGGATCAGCTCCGAGAACTCTTGGATTGGATGTGATCGTTTCGGTTGCTGTCATTCCGACATGTGCTTCATTCACTCCGCAGGCTGCCCAGATACCTTCGCCCTCTTCTGCATTTGGCATTGCAGTATAGCGCATCGGATTTTCCGGAAGCTCGATTTCGACATGCGAAATGACCGATTTATAGATTTTCGGCTGTTCTTCCGGTTTGATCACTGCAAGTTTTTTTGAAGTATAATGCCCGGATCCTGAATCATCATTTCTTGCGATTATGGTTGATCCGTCATAACTTGCTTTTTTTCCTACTAAAATTGTTGTACATGGCATATCTGTCACACTCCTTACTTTCTTTCAATTTTTTATCATCAAACATGCATCCGCATAACTGCCATCTGCATATTATATCTTCTTTTATCTCTCGTAAAATCCGTTATCATGTTCCAGTGGGATGCTTTTTGCATCCATATTTTCAATCCAGACGTAGGTACGATTTTGCAAAAAAATAATCAGCTGGTCGATCAGCGGTTCCTCGCCTTCTACTTCCATTTCCACGCTGCCGTCATATAGGTTTTTCACCCAGCCGGTCAGTCCGAGCTGGTTTGCTTTCTGTACTGCATAATAACGGAACCCTACTCCCTGAACTCTGCCATAAAAAATGATATGTTTTCTTATTTTTGTTTTCTTTTCCCAAAACATACTGATCCGCTCCTGCTGTCTTTCCTTATATCTACATGAATTCAACTTGAACTTTAAAACTTCAGTCTCATCTGATTCCACACGATATTTCCATGCACAGATTCTGAAACTCCTTCATTTTCAAAACCAAATTTTGCATAGTAATGCACCAGCCGGTCTTTGCACGTAAGGACAAGACCTTTTCTTCCCTGGTCTTTTGCATCTGCGATCGCTCTTTTTAAAAGTTCTCCGGCATAGCCGTGGTTCCGGTATGCCGGGAGCGTATTGACACCAAATATCATCTGCCATGCTCCATCCTCCTGATGCATGGATGCATTCTCATACATTTCATCTGTCAGATCTGCCTGATCTGTCACCATACCATCAACAAATGCGATTAATGTGTCATCCTCAAACATCAGCCAGAAATGATCTGCATAATGTGAAAGTCTCTGCTCAAATTCCTCTTTTGTTGCCGCCTCTGCTGCCGGAAAACACTCTTTTTCTACTGCCGCAATCTGGTCGATGTCTTGTAATGTTGCAGTTCTTATATTCATTTTCATCATCTCCTGTTTTTTTCCGGATTTATATCTAATGGTGTTTGTTCTGCAAATGTTATCTTTTTTCTAACGTTCCTTTTCATTGTTTCTGGCACGGTAATCCGGAATTTTATAATATACGGCTGCCTCTTCAAAATATTTTTCATCAATGTGCGGCCACTTTGTCTGAGCATTGTCCTCTAACGCAAGTTTTTCTGCCAACTCAACCATTTTGGCTGAACAGTCGATTCCGGTAAGGATTGTCAGAATGTTGCTGTTCACAAACCACGGTGCTATGGAAAGCAGGCCGCCGGTGATCATATCCTGTGCAACTTTCTGATTGTCATAAGGTACTTTCAGAAATTGAGGTTTCCATATTGTTGTTCCATTTTCCACACCGGACTCTAACAACATGCACTGTGCATATCCGGCATCATCAATGGATATTCCAACACTGCCTGAATTAAAGTAATGTTTGTTTTTGTATGTCATCTCTCCCGGATAATGCGTATGAGCACAGATCATGTAATCAGTGTCAATCTTTTCTAACCATTGTTTTACCGGATCCTCATTCAACTGCAAAAGTTCCCTGCTGCTCGCCGGTGATCCGTGACAACAGGTAATGGACGGATAACCTGCTTTCTCATAAATAAATGTGATTGGAAGATTCCGAAAGAAATCAAAATCTTTATCCACAAGCTGCCCGTAAGTGTAGAGTAGGTTTCCACTTGCTGAGTTACTTATCCACATCTGCTCTGTGCATTTCTTTTTTCTGGCTTCCTGCTGTGTGAGCATGTACTCCTCACGATTGCCCCTTAACAGATAACAGGTATGGTTTTCCATAAATTCATACAGATAATCCATGGTTTCTCTTGTGTAAGGTGTATCGGAAATATAATCTCCGAGAAAGAAGTACTCGTCACAGTTCTGTTTTTCCATATACTCTGTGCATGCCTTAAAAGCGTAAATGTTGCTGTGTATGTCTGAAATAATTCCGATTTTCATAATAATACTCCTGTATTCCCGTTGTGAGATTATCTCTCTTCTGTCCGAAACGGAATCTCTGTCTTATCTGCCATGATCTCGTAATATCTATAGTCACTATAGATGACGCTGCTGCTTGAGTTTTTATTTCTTCCTGCAAAAATAAGATAACCGTAGTAATAACTCTCATACATTGTTTCCCAGGAATCATATTCATTCTGCAGATAGACTGCAAGCGGTGCGGCATGAATCAGATATTCGTCATACGAAATATAACCACATATATAGCCAAATGCAAATAACCGGATGCATCTGCAATAGTCCCATGCATCCACTCCTGCATCCCCAATGTTATTGTATGCGTAATAAGTTCCCAGATATTTGCACATTTCATCTGGGGCATACAATTTGTATGTATAATAGATACTGTCCTCCGGTAATGTCAGCGCCTCTTCCCCTAATTTTTCCAAAGTCTGTGCATAAGTATATTTATCGCCTTTTTGTAACAGGGAATCGGTTGTTTTCATAAGGCTTTTTCTGTCATGAATTCCCCAATAATCGGAGATATTTTCCCGGATAGCTTCCACCTTATCCTCTCCCATGACGTCCGCATAATTTTCCACATCAAATGCATCAAACTCTCCAAAGCTGGTACTGTTCACATAAAAATATGGATAGAAGGACTGTTTCAACCATTTTTCCAGTTCTTCCCGCTCCATTCCTGCAGCCTCCACCGCTGTATTTCTCTGTTCATCTGTGACAGCATCACGCGCTGTCCACTCTGTTTTTAAGTTTCTTCCGTCATGTGTGTAAATAAAAATCTGCGCTTTTCCAAACTTATATCCACGAAAACCAATCCATACAATGAAAGCGATACAACCCACGGTCAGGATAGGATGCCGTTTGATCCATTCACCCGGGGTAAGTCTTCGTCTATCCATGAACATTTTAAACTCTAACGGCTCCTGATCCAGTAAGTATGGAACAAACGGACTGTACCATAAGATTTTCTTTTCGCCAACACCCAATCCCCATGCAGTGTCCGAAGCGTTTACTTTGTCCGATGGCCGCTGATGTTTCACTCCATATTTATCCTGAAATTCATAAATCAGGTGACGATCCGAATCGGAAGATCTGAATGCAAAATCTTTTTCATTGACAGCAGTCCCTTCCACACGATAGAACGTCGGCTTTGTGATTTCAAATTCTTTTCTGCGGCAAAGATATTTACTCAGTAACATTCCAATAACTCCACCGAAAAAGAAAATGACCGCCAATTTGCCACTTGTTCCACCAGGAGTGTTAAAAGCCAGCATAAACATTCCTCTTAAAAAAATAATCAGGCTCACAATCTGTGCTATCTGGAATATTTTTCTGTTTTTTTCAATCTGCTTTTTTATATTCTGGTCGAACTGACTGTCCTGCTCCTGCTTTTTGTCCGATACAGAGGAGGTCTGTGGCACGTAGTATAACGATTTATAGCTATTGATTGTCTTGGAAACTTCTCCCGTTGCAAGATAATCGGTAAAAATTCTGTCACTACCTTTTACGACAACCTGTTTTCCGTTTCTGACGGAAAATGTAAATGTACAAGTTCCTGCTTTTTGCAACGTTTTTAAAATGATCTGCTCTTTATCCTGAGTACTTTTATATTTACAGATCAGATTTGATTTTTCATCGAATAATCGGATCTGTTTTCTTCGTCCAATGGTGCATACTTTTACATCCTGAACCGGGATATTTTTTGTTCTTCCTACAAATGGCGTTACATAGAAAGTATTGATATCTAATACGGTTTTCTCCCTGTTTACTTTAAAAATAAACGGTATTGAAACTATCATCGGAATGATACAGGACACTCCGATATATCCCACAATTCTATCTGCTGTTGATCCATATTCCAGAAAGTTCACACTGATTGCCGCCAAACCAAACATACACAAAAAACTGATTGCTGGCATGAGTGTGACAATCACTCTCTTTGCCACAGAATTACGTACTACCACTGTTCCCATAACCTCTACTCCCCCTGATTTCACTATTCCTTTATAAAAAATGTGTATTTTCCTTTTCCATGTCCGGTTACTTTTTGGATGATATTTCTCTCGAGTAGTTCTTTTAAGAACAATGATGCTCTTGTATTTTTTAACCCGGTTACCTCTTCAACCCTGCTTCTTCCAAATATTTCATTTTTATCAAAGGAATCACACAGTTGTTCCATATGCTGTATTGTTTTCTTTGAAATACCGGAAATTTTCTCTCCAAACATTCCAATATTCACTTTTTCCAGTTGAATGTTCACTTTTCTATTTTCAATGTTCGCTTCTGATGTTTTATATTCTATTTTTGGCTCTCTCACAAGCATTTCCTTATAATCAACATGCATAAGACGATTCTGTAATAAATTTTTTTCATCCAACAACAGATTTCGCAAAAACAGTTCCAGATACTCTGTTGTTTCATGAATCTCATGTTTCAGATCATTATAATTTGCCCGAACCAATGCATTTCTGAAATACCATGCATTTTCCGCAAATATATCATTCGTTGCATCAAATCCAAGTGTTCGAAGATACTTGATAAAAAATACGGCTGTCGTTCTTGTATTTCCTTCTCCAAATATATGGATCTGCCATAAATTTGCAACAAATACTGCCAGATGGTGAATGATTTCATCCATGGATAATCCTTTGTAACTATAATGTTTCTCCTTCATAAAATCATATTCTAACGTTTTCCTTAGTTCAGAAGCACTTCCGTAAATAACAGTTGCTCCATTCAGCACCCATTCTTTTTTTGTAATATTATAATCACGGATTTTTCCTGCGTGGTCATATATTCCGGTAAATAATTTTCTGTGAATTGAGATATACTCATTTGGTGTAAAAGAAAATGCATGTTCCGAAAGTATTTTCGCAATGCGTATGGAAACTTTATCAGCCTCTTCTGTCCTGTCATGATTTTTCTGTGGTTTTTCTTCATAGTAAGAATCTAATAAATTTTTTACTTCATCCAGCGTAATTTTACCTTCAATATTCTGAATTGCTGCATCAACGAGATATTCGGACGGCTTCAATCCATCGACTGCCTGCAATCCAATCGCAGTCTGCCATGCATAACCTTTATACTTTTTATCTGGCTCCTGCTGTTTTAGATATTCTTTAAATGGATCTGTCTGCATGAACACACCTCCAAAAATGATAAAAAATTACGCTTCAAATGTTATTTCTCGTACATAACCTCTACTGCACCGCAGAATTCCTTTGCTTTTTCCATCCACATATCCAGTGACTTGAAATGCTATATTTTCTTCCAATTTTTTTATTCTTTTGTTCTCATTTTACTCCAACGTGCAATATTTTTTGATTGCTGTCTCATACAGATTGTTTCCCTCACTGTCAATGACAACGATCACCGGGAAATCTTTCACTTGAAGCTTACGGATTGCCTCAGCTCCAAGATCTTCATAACATACGATCTCAGATTTTGTGATACATTTGGATAAAAGCGCCCCTGCTCCGCCGACTGCTGCAAAGTAAACTGCATGGTTTCTGACAATCGCGTCAATGACTTCTTTCGAACGCTTTCCTTTTCCGATCATCGCCTTTTCTCCGAGATCTAAAAGAGTTGGCGCATATTTATCCATTCTGGTTGCAGTTGTCGGTCCTGCAGAACCTATCGGACGTCCCTCTCTTGCCGGGGATGGTCCCATGTAATAGATTGTGGAATCTTTGATGTCGATCGGAAGGTTTTCCCCGCGCTCCAATGCCTCGATCATTCTTTTGTGTGCGGCATCTCTTGCCACATAAATGGTTCCTGTTATGTAAACGTAATCACCGGACTTTAAATTTTTTGTCACTTCCGCGGTGATCGGTGTTGTAATATGTTTGTCCATATTCTGTGCTCCCATTTCTAAATTTATATTTTTCTTCATTTATGACTGTAAAATTTAACAAACTACATTTGTAGTAATATGTTTTTTCTTACACTTCCCTCACCACATGCCGGTTCACATGACAGCAGATATTGACTGCCACCGGAAGTCCTGCAATATGTGTCGCGTAAGTATTCACATTCACTGCGAGAGCAGTGGTTGATCCGCCAAGTCCTCCCGGTCCTATTCCAAGCCGATTGATTTTTTCTAACATTTCTTCCTCTAACTCTTTCACGTATGGGATAGCAGAATGTTCGCCCACCGGTCTGGTCAACGCCTTTTTTGCTAAAATCGCACATTTTTCAAAAGTACCGCCAATACCAACTCCGACAACCATTGGCGGACAGGCATTCGGTCCTGCATCCTTCACTGCTGTAAGAATTGCATTTTTTACACCCTCAATTCCATCAGCTGGTTTTAGCATGAACACACGGCTCATATTTTCACTTCCGAATCCTTTTGGAGCCATTGTAATTATCACTTTATCTCCCGGAACAATGCTGTAATGAATCACCGCTGGGGTATTATCTTTCGTATTTTCGCGGATGATAGGATCACCAACGACTGATTTTCTTAAATAGCCTTCCGTATATCCCTGACGGACACCTTCGTTTACCGCATCTTCGACTGCCATTCCCTCAAAATGAACATCCTGTCCGACTTCCAGAAAAATAACTGCCATTCCGGTATCCTGACAGATTGGGATCATCTCTTCATCTGCAATTTTCAAGTTTTCCTGAAGCTGATTTAATATTTTTTTACCAAGTTCTGATTTTTCAGAAACGGTGGCATCTTTCAGGGCTTTATCCATATCTTTGGAAAGATAATGGTTTGCCTCGATACACATTTCTTTTATATTTTTTACGATATCCTCTGTATTGACTGTTCTGATCATGTTAATTTCTCCCGATAATTGTATTACATTTGTAATTTGATATATATTTTCCTATTCATCTTTCTTATGATCCGGTTTGCGGATGTTAAAGTATTTCTTGTATTTCTCCAGAGATTCATTCTGTTCACGGGAAGTCATATCTGGGAACGCCTTCATCAAACGCTTGAAACCAAAATTCTTCTCTGCAAATAATTCTTTGTATCTGCGCTCAAGTTCCTCTTTCTCATGCTGTTTTTCCAGACGAGCCGCCTCGCGTGTTTCTTTGTAAGCAGCAATCTTTTCTTTTACATTGATATTTTCTGCAGACTCAGAAAGTTTTTCTCTGGCACTTGCTGCAGTAGAAGCAATCTTCTCTTTTGCAGTGGATGGCAGATCCATAAGATTTTCTTTCGTATCAGAAATTTTTGTGAGAAATTCCTCATGTGTTTCCTGGAACTCCTCCGATTTTTCTACTGCAGTTGTCACATTTTCGTAGATATTTTCACCGATTTCATCGGATAATTTATGTATTTTCGCAGCCATTTCATCCATAACTTTTAATCGCTTGTTAAACTTCAAAATTGTAGTAACAGTAACACCGCAGTCAACAGCGAAAGCCGACATGATAATACAGAGCAGCACAACACCCAGAATATGTGGAATCATGGTGATTCCTTTGTAAATGATTGGATGAATCACATCCATAATAAATGTACATGCGAGTCCCCAGTAGATGGAAAATTTCAAACATACATATCCGTGAAGATTAAACGGCTTATTGCTATAGTCCCACCATTTATTGTGAAATACTTTCTCCAGAATAAATCCTGTAATGTATTCCAAAATGGAAGTCAGTAAGAAAGAACCCGCAAATAATATCAGCAGGTTGTCCTTTAGCGGAGTCAAAGCAGCTACAACAATCACCACTCCACATCCGTAAATTGGACAATACGGTCCATTTAAAAATCCCCGGTTTACAAAAATTCCCCGGTCCAATGCTGCATAAGATACTTCTGTGCACCATCCGATAAATGCATAAATAATAAAAATCCATACTAACTCATAAAAATTTTGCGGCACTTTTCATTCCCCCTGTTGTTCTACTTTCTATTGGAGTTTTACTACAATTTTAAAACTCATGTATTCTATATTTACGCAAAAGTATAAACGAAAGTTTTTGCTATGACAATGAAATTTTTCCACGGAAGTTGGATTTTCGCAACACGTTATCCACATTTACACTATGGATTTCTTGATAACATGTGTTGTTTTTCATTTTTGTGTTGACATCATTCATTTTTCAAATAATCAAAATTGAACATCCTTTTTTTCAAATCAGGCTTGTTATCATGAAAAATAATTTGTTTTTAGATAGACAAATCGGCTGCTACATAAAAATGTGGCAGCCTACTGTCCAGACCACAGTGAAGTCTTTGTATCACTGCGGTCAAAATATTTTTTTATTCCTCTTCCGAATCAGACTCAGCACGGCTTAATAATTCCTGCATTAATTCATCATCCGTTTCTGTCATCTGACCTGCCGCTTTTTTCGCAGCCTCTGCTGCAGCCGCAGCACTCTTGGCTTCCTCTTCCTCTGTGACAAGTTCAGATTCATCTGTATTTTCCATGAGGGATTTGTCCTCACGTACTTTTGCAATGCTTGCAACTGTGACATCATCCGCAAGATTCATCAGTTTTACACCGGAAGTAACTCTTCCGAGTAATGCCGTATCACTGACTTTGATACGGATAATGATTCCCTCCGTTGTGATCAGCATCATCTCATCATCCTGATTGACTGCTTTCACACCGACGATATTTCCGGTTTTCTCTGTGATCTTATAGCATTTCACACCTTTACCACCACGGTTCTGGGCTGTAAATTCAGATGCAAGTGTGCATTTTCCAAGACCTTTTTCAGATACGATCATCAGTGATTCGCCCTGGGATTCCATCTGCATTCCGACAACTTTATCGCCGTCCGTTAAGTTCATACCGATCACACCCATAGAGGTTCTTCCGGTACTTCTGACATCTCTCTCATTGAAACGGATACACTGTCCGTATTTTGTCACAAGGAAAATATCCTGTTCGTTATCGGTCTTTTTCACTTCGATCAATTCATCATCTTCACGCAGTGTGATGGCTGCAAGTCCTGTTTTTCTGACATTCGCATAATCGGTGATCGGTGTTTTCTTCACAATACCGTTCTTAGTTGCCATAAACAGATAGTGTCCTTCGGTATATTCCTTGATTGGGATCACTGCGGTAATTTTCTCTCCCGGCTGAAGCTGCAACAGGTTAATGATTGCAGTACCTCTCGCGGTTCTGCCCGCTTCCGGAATTTCGTATGCTTTCATTCTGTATACACGACCGGTATTGGTAAAGAACATCATGTAATGATGGGAAGTTGTCATCAAAAGTTCCTCGATGTAATCTTCATCGATTGTCTCCATTCCCTTGATTCCCTTGCCGCCACGGTTCTGGGCACGGAAATTATCAAGGCTCATTCTCTTGATATAGCCAAGTTTTGTCATTGCAATCACAGTGTTGGTTACCGGAATGAGATCCTCCATGGAAATATCATACTCGTCAAATCCGATGGAAGTTCTTCGCTCATCACCGTATTTTTCTGCAATCAAGAGGATTTCCTCACGGATAACACCAAGGAGTTTTTTCTCATCTGCCAGAATTGCTTTTAACTCTGCAATACGATCCATCAGCTCTGCATACTCAGCTTCGATCTTCTCGCGTTCCAGACCAGTCAGTGCGCGCAGACGCATATCGACGATCGCCTGTGCCTGGACATCTGTCAGGGAAAATCTCTCGATCAAACGATTTTTTGCTTCCGGTGTATTTGCACTGCTTCGGATAATATTGATCACTTCATCGATATTATCAAGCGCAATGAGTAATCCCTCCAGAATGTGGGCTCGTTCTTCTGCTTTGTTTAAATCGTATTTTGTTCTTCTGGTCACAACATCTTTCTGGTGATCCAGATAGTAGCCTAACATCTCATGGAGATTTAATACTTTTGGCTGGTTGTCCACAAGGGCTAACATGATAACACCAAACGTATCCTGCATCTGGGTATGTTTGTAGAGCAGATTCAAAACCACATTCGGATTTACATCGCGGCGCAGCTCGATACATATACGCATACCCTGACGGTCAGACTCATCACGAAGATCCGTGATTCCATCAATTTTTTTATCTCTTACAAGCTCTGCGATTTTCTCGATCAGTCTTGCTTTGTTGACCATATATGGAAGTTCGGTCACAACAATACGGTTTTTACCATTCTGCATCGGCTCGATATTGGTGATCGCACGAACTCTGATTTTTCCACGTCCGGTGCGGTAAGCTTCGTTAATTCCGGTTGTTCCAAGAATCATCGCTCCGGTTGGAAAATCCGGACCTTTTACAATACTCAAAAGTTCTTCGATATCTGTCCCACGATCCTCTAGCACTTCGTTGTCGATAATTTTTACGACAGCATGAATCACCTCTCGCAGATTGTGAGGCGGAATGTTTGTGGCCATACCGACAGCAATACCGGTTGTTCCGTTTACCAGAAGATTCGGATAGCGGGAAGGGAGCACCGTCGGCTCTTTCTCGGTCTCATCAAAGTTTGGTACAAAGTCAACGGTATCTTTATTGATGTCTGCGAGCATTTCCATGGAAATTTTACTGAGTCTTGCCTCTGTATATCGCATCGCAGCAGCACCGTCACCGTCGACAGAACCAAAGTTTCCATGACCATCAACAAGCGGATATCTTGTAGACCAGTCCTGTGCCATGTTGACCAATGCTCCATAGATGGAACTGTCTCCATGTGGATGGTATTTACCCATGGTATCACCGACAATACGCGCACATTTTCTGTGTGGCTTGTCCGGTCCATTATTTAATTCGATCATGGAGTAGAGTACACGACGCTGTACCGGTTTCAAACCATCTCTTACATCCGGCAATGCACGCTGGGCGATAACGCTCATCGCATAATCGATGTAGGATGTCTCCATTGTTTTTTTCAGATCGACATCATGGATTTGATCAAAAATTTTGTCATCCATTCTATTTACCTCATTCCTGCAAATTCTTTTTGGTTAAAAATCTGCATTTCTCTAATTAAACTACATTTGCAATTATATTATAAATAAACTTTCTATTTTTTATTGAACTACATTTGCAGTAATATATATAATTTCTAACACATGCAATCTTAGATATCGAGATTCTGCACATACTTCGCATTTTCTTCAATAAACTCACGTCTCGGCTCTACTTTATCTCCCATCAGAGTTGTAAATGTAATATCTATCTCAGAAGTACTCTCATCATCGATCATGACACGTTTTAAAATTCGTTTCTCCGGATCCATGGTCGTCTCCCAGAGCTGCTCCGCATCCATCTCACCAAGTCCTTTGTAACGCTGGATCTTATTATTTCCGTCACGTCCGATCTCCGTTAAGATTGCATTTAACTCATCATCACTGTAAGCGTACCATACATTTTTGTTTTTTTCGATCTTGTATAGTGGCGGCTGTGCCAGATATACATGGCCTTCTTTGATCAGATCCGGCATGAACCGATAAAGGAATGTCAGCATTAACGTACTGATATGGGCACCATCGACATCGGCATCCGTCATAATGATAATCTTGTTGTAACGAAGTTTGCTGATATCAAAGTCTTCATGGATACCAGTACCAAACGCAGTGATCATCGCTTTGATCTCAGCATTTCCATAAATCTTATCCAGTCTTGCCTTCTCGACATTCAAAATCTTTCCACGAAGTGGGAGGATTGCCTGGGTTGCGCGGCTTCTTGCAGTCTTAGCGGAACCGCCGGCAGAATCTCCCTCGACGATAAAAATCTCACAGTTCTTTGGATCTTTGTCGGAACAGTCTGCCAGTTTTCCCGGAAGAGACATTCCCTCCAGCGCTGTTTTTCTTCTGGTTAAATCCCTTGCTTTTCTTGCAGCCTCTCTCGCACGCTGCGCCAGAAGGGATTTTTCACAGATTGTCTTGGCAACCGTCGGATTCTGCTCTAAAAAGTAAGTAAGCTGCTCGCTCACAATGGAATCCACCGCACCGCGGGCTTCGCTGTTCCCCAGTTTTTGTTTGGTCTGTCCCTCAAACTGAGGTTCCTCGATTTTGACACTGATAATGGCAGTCAGTCCTTCACGGATATCATCACCCGTCAATGCCGGTTCGCTGTCTTTTAATAATTTATTTGCTCTCGCATAAGCATTAAATGTCTTCGTCAATGCATTACGGAATCCGGCAAGGTGTGTACCGCCTTCCGGTGTAATGATGTTATTGACAAAACTTAACGTCAGCTCATTGTAGGAATCATTATGCTGCATGGCAACTTCCACGTAAACACCATTTCCACTGCCCTCACAATAAATGACTTCCGGATATAAAGCTTCTTTGCTCTTGTTTAAGTAAGTAACAAATTCCTTGATACCACCGGCATAGTGAAAATCATGGGTTCTAACAGGATTTTCCCTTAAGTCTGTAAGCACGATCCTCAATCCTTTTGTCAAAAAGGCCGTCTCACGCAGACGTTGTTTTAAGGTATCATAATCAAAAACAGTCTCTTCAAAAATCGATGCGTCCGGCCAGAAAGTAACCTTGGTTCCGTGCTTGTCGTCACCACACTCCCCGATTACTTTTACCGGTTCATCCGGTTTACCAATCTTATAACTCTGGAAATAAATCTTCCCTTCACGGTAAACTTCAACTTTCAACTTTGTGGAAAGTGCATTTACAACTGACGCACCTACGCCGTGAAGTCCACCAGATACTTTGTAGCCTCCACCGCCAAATTTTCCACCGGCATGAAGTACAGTGTATACGACTTCCAATGCGGATTTTCCAGCTTTGTGATTGATGTCGACCGGAATACCACGTCCATCATCTTCTACGGTAATAGAGTTATCTTCATTTATGGTCACTTCAATATTTTTGCAGTATCCGGCAAGTGCCTCATCTACTGAGTTGTCTACAATCTCATATACCAGATGATGTAAGCCCCTGGCTGATGTACTACCGATGTACATACCCGGTCTTTTACGAACAGCCTCAAGTCCTTCCAAAATCTGGATCTGGTCTCCACCATATTCGTTTTCTGTACCCATTTATTCCTCCATTCTGCACATAAAAAAATATGTACAATCCAATTATATTTCTTTTCTCTCTTCCACAGTCCCCTGCACAACTTTAAATATCTTATTGATCTGAAATCTGTTTTTTACAAATTCATCCAGCCCTGTACAGGTGATCAGCGTCTGTGTATCATGAATACTGTTGAGCAGATAATTCTGCCGGTTACTGTCAAGTTCCGACAACACATCATCGAGCAACAAAACCGGTGTATCATGAATGGACCGTTTGACCAGTTCAATCTCTGACAATTTCAAGGACAAAGCTGAAGTTCTCTGCTGTCCCTGCGAGCCGAACTTCCGGATGTCCACCTCACCGATGGAAAAAAGAAGATCATCCCGGTGCGGTCCCACTGATGTCATACACTGCCGCATATCCCTCTCTTTGACTCTGGAAAGTTCATCCTCGAAAAAAATATCTTCAATACTTGGTTCATACTGCAAAAGCAAATCTTCTTTTTCACCGGAAATCCGATAGTGAATATCATGCACGATCTCATTTAGCTCATCAACAAACTGTTTTCTTCGCCGAATGATTTTCCTGCCAGTTTCTACCAGCTGCATATCCCATACCGGAAGTGTATCCTTTAAATCCGGTCTGTAAACCATATCTTTTAATAATTTGTTACGCTGATTCAAAATTTTATTGTAAGTTGTAAGATCTGACAAATATATTTTATCCAACTGGCATAATTCAGAATCCAGAAATCTGCGGCGCTCCGCCGGACCATTTTTGATAATATTCAGATCCTCCGGCGAAAAAAATACCATATTGAGAATTCCAAAAAGCTCGCTGGCTTTTTTGATCGGAACTTTATTGATTGCTATTCCCTTGGAACGATTGTGTTTTAAATGCATATCAATCTGATATTCTTTATCTTTTTTTACAACAACCGTTCTGATATGGGACTCCTGCTCCCCGAAACGGATCATTTCCTTGTCCTTACTACATTTGTGGGACTTAGTTGTTCCACTTAAGTATGCAGCTTCAAGGATATTCGTTTTTCCCTGCGCATTGTCCCCGTAAAAAATATTGGTTCCCTCATCAAATGAAATATTTAAATCTTCATAATTTCGAAAATTCTGCAATTCAATTGACTTTATGATCATTTTACAATCTGAATTGTCTCGCCGTTAAAGGAAACAACATCTCCATTGTATAATTTTTTTCCACGCTGAAGCTCTGTCTCGCCGTTTAATTTTACCTGTCCATCCTGAATAAAAAACTTTGCATCTACTCCGGATTCTACAAGACCTGCTTTTTTCAAAGCCTGTCCCAGTTTGATAAATTCATCCGTCTCTCTGATATTTACTGTGATCATCTTTCTGCCTTTCTTAGTTAGTGGCTGCGTTAAAGTTTACCGGAAGAATCAGATAAATGAACTTTCCTTCATCATCCTTGATAAAACATGGAGCCTTCGGGTTTACCATATAAAGAGAAACCTCTTCCTCATCGATGACTCTCAGTGCATCGATAAAGAATTTCGGATTAAATCCAATGAGGATATCTTTTCCCTCTTTTGTGATATCAATATCTTCATTCATGGAACCAATAAAAGAATTGATCTTTAATTCCATATTTCCATCTGTGATATTCATGATAATTGGTTTCTTGTCACCCTCTTTTACGAGAAGTGTTGCACGGTCGATACAGTCTAATAATTCACGCTTATTAATCTTAACTTTTGTATCATAATCAGAGGAAAGCATCTGCTCAATCTTGAAATACTCCCCTTCAATCAATCTGGATACAACTGTAGTATCATCAAATTCAAATACAATATGATTCTCTGAAAGGAAAATATTGACTTCTTCCTCTGCACTTCCAGGTAAAATCTTACTTACTTCCTGAAGTGTTTTACCAGGAACAACTACTTTCTTATGATCGTAATTATTCTTTAATTCAATATTACGGATGGAAATTCTATGTCCATCCAGAGAAACTACTTTTAACTGATTCTCTTCAATCTCGAAAAGTTCACCCGTCATCAGTTTATTGTTGTCATTGTCAGCAATTGAGAAGATTGTCTGACGAATCACTTCTTTTAAAGTAAACTGGGAGATTGAAATACATTCATTTCTTTCAATAAATGGAATATAGGAAAAATCATCACCTGATTTTCCAACAATGTTAAACTTTGCTTTCTCACAGGTAATGGTAGTTTTAAAATTGGAATCTGTTTCGATCACAACATCACTGTCCGGTAATTTACGGACAATCTCAGAAAAAATCTTAGCATCTAATGCAATGATTCCCCTCTCTGCAATTTCTCCTTCAATCTTAGTTTCAATTCCAAGTTCCATATCGTTTGCTGTTAATTTGATTTCATTAGCAGAAGCATCAATTAAAATGCATTCAAGGATTGCCATTGTGGTTCTGGTTGGAACAGCCTTGGACACAATGTTAACTCCATGAAGCAGATTTGATTTAGAACAGATTAATTTCATAATGTGAATAACTCCTTCCTGCTTGGCGAAAGCCAAAATAAATATAATTAATAAAAGATATTAAAAGTAGTCGTATTAGTGTGTGTGAATAAGTGAATAACCCTGCAACCCTTGAAAACATAAGGGCTTGTCCGAAAAATCCGACTGTATAACTATGTGAAAAGCATGAGGATTAACCTTGGATAAAATGTGAATTAAAATTTTAAGCCTCCTCAGAAAAAATTTGAAATTCATCTTGAAAAGTAGGTTATCCAAAACTTTAAACATTAATTAAACACGATTTGAACAGGTTATCCACAAAATTTTGTTAATAACTCAAAAAAAAGTTGATAACTTTAGTTTGGATTGATTTTTTTCTTGATAGTTTCAATTAAATTGCGTGTCTGTTCGTTGGAATCGTACTCATCCGCAATTTTTTTGATGCCGTGGATAATGGTCGAGTGATCTCTTCCGCCCAGTAAGGAACCGATGGAATCCAATGGAATATCCGTCATGGTTTTACAGAGGTACATGGCAATCTGCCTTGGTCTTGCAATCTCATTACTTCTGTTTTTTGAGATCATCTGATCCAGTGAAATCTGGAAATGTTCCGAAACAACTTCAATGATAAGCTGAGGAGTGATTTCTCTTGGCTTGTCCGGTGTGATAATATTCTGAAGTTCTTTCTTGGCAATCTCCATGGTGATCTCTGTTTTTTCCAGATTCGAGTAAGCGAGGAGTTTGTTCAAAGCTCCCTCTAATTCACGGATGTTGGATTTAATATTATTTGCGATGTAATTTAAAATGTCATCGCTTAAGGACATATCATCAGATTCCACTTTCCGGCGAAGGATTGCCATTCGCGTCTCGTAATCAGGAGCTCCGATGTCTGCCATAAGTCCCCATTCGAAACGGGAACGGATTCGTTCTTCTAACGTTTCCATATCCTTTGGCGGTTTATCCGATGTTAAAATGATCTGTTTGCCTGCGGAGTGGAGAGCGTTGAACGTGTGGAAAAATTCTTCCTGTGTACTTTCTTTTCCTATAATAAACTGAACGTCGTCGATCATGAGAACGTCGATGGTTCTGTATTTTTCACGGAATTTATTCATCGCAGAGGCGTTACCACTACGGATAGATTCGATAACTTCATTGGTAAATTCCTCGGAAGTAACATACAAAACTTTTGCTTCCGGATTTCTTTCCAGGATGAAATGTCCGATGGAATGCATCAAGTGGGTTTTTCCAAGTCCAGGTCCACCATAAATATAAAGAGGGTTGTAAGCTTCTCCCGGAGATTCCGCTACTGCCAGGGAGGCAGACTGTGCAAAACGGTTATTGCTGCCGACAACGAAAGTATCAAATGTGTAATTTGGATTTAAGTTGGAACGTTTGGAAGCTTCAGGTTCCGGTGTTTTCTTTCCTTTATTATTGGAAGGTCTGATATTCCTGGTCTGTTCCGGTAAAATAAACTGAATCTCATATTCGGTTCCGATAATTTCAGCAATTGCTACTTTTAAAGGAAGATAATATTTTTTTGAGATATAACTTAAAGTCATCTGTTCAGATGGAACAAGGATATAGAGGGTATTTCCCTCAACACCAAAAACTTCCAGAGGTTTGATCCAGGTATCAAAAGAAATGTCGCTGACATCATGCTCTGTTTTTACTGTCTGTAAAATTTCATCCCATTTTTCCAAAATCTTGTCCATTTTCTAACTCCGTTTTCTGATAGCACTAAAATATAGCAGTTAATCTTAACTGCTTAAAAAACTCTAAAAAATTCTATATAATGCTATCCTACACTATTTTTGCGGAATTATCAACGTTTAATTGTGGAAGGACTGGGGATAGGGCGTTGATAAAAAAAGTGGCTATATGGGCGTTTTAACGCTTAATGTGAATATACTAGAAGTTATTGTTAATAATGGAAAAATAGTTATAGACCGGGAAAAATAAGGCTTGTACACATTTATACACAAGTTATGATGACATTATCAAGAAATTGTCCACAAGTTATCCACAAATTGAGGATAACTTATGTAAACGGCATAAATACTGGGTTTTTTGTGGAAAAATTTTTGATTTTCTATGTGTATAAAACATTATACCATATATAGATAAAATGCATTTCTTCCTTATATATATAGTGGTAAAAAAACAAAAATGACAGAAAGTGGAAAACTAAATATTGGCAAAAGCCTTATTTTATGAGATTTTGCTTGACTTTGTCCGATTATTTTGATATAAATAAAAATGATGTTTTGTCGCTATTGAAGTAGACTTATCATAACATTGAGTAAAATAAATGTTTGAATTGTAGAGGAGGTGTATGTGACATGAAGATGACATTCCAACCTAAGAAGAGACAGAGAGCGAAAGTTCATGGAT
>OHTH01000381.1_pt1 | contig 30636 bp, 24 predicted proteins | sample 1578831 | NCBI WGS metagenome assembly OHTH01 (sample SAMEA3879590, study PRJEB24766) | human gut metagenome | biome: human-associated habitat; feature: feces | place: USA | collected 1985/1987 | reverse complement strand
ACAGTCAATGCTAATTCGGTAGAATTAAATGTACTTGTGTCGGAATTTCCTTCATGTACTTGTGTCCAAAAGTAATACCCCAAACTTCCAAAAGCGTTAAGTAAAAAACTAGAGAAAAAAATACCGCAAAATAAAGTTATGGTACGCAAACGTTGTTTCATTATCAAGCGTAAAGTTAACCATAAAAATCCCCACCTCATACAATCACCTCGTCATTGACTATTTTCCCATCCATCATATGAAGTACCCTATTTGCTTTTTGTGCAACAACGGAATCATGAGTAACCACAAGAATTGTCATTTCTTCCTGTTCGTTCATATAACGTAAAAGCTGTAAAAGTTCATCACGTTTTGCAGAGTCTAAATTGCCAGTAGGTTCATCTGCTAATAAGAGTTTAGGATGATTGATTAATGCTCTGCCAATGGCTATTTTTTGCTGTTGACCACCAGAAAGCTGACCCGGATAAAAATTTGCCTTGTTTTCCATTCCCAAAATCGTCAGTATTTTCTTAACTTCTCTTTGATCTACGCTTTTACCATCCATCAGTGCAGGAAGCAGCAGATTCTCCCTTGCTGTTAATTCCGGAACGAGATTATAAAATTGATAGACTATGCCCACTTCTCGACGACGAAATAGCGATATTTCAGAATTTCGTTTTTCATATAATGATACGCCACAATTCAATATCTGTCCTGAAGATGGTTTACTTAATCCACCAATCATATGTAGCAATGTCGATTTTCCACACCCTGATGGGCCAGTCACAGCTATAAACTCACCTTTTTCAATAGCAAAAGAAATATTAGTAAGCGCATTGACAGGTTCGTTCCCAACTGAATAAATTTGTGATACATTTTTCACTTCAATGTAATGCATAATATCCCCCCTTATATAGATAAGAGAATGGTTTATTAGATTCGTTACAAAAAATCAAAAATATTATGTATTATGCTTTTAGGTTTTCTATGCTTGACCATATTTATTTAAACGGATAAAATATTTATAAGATTACATTTATTGAATAATGAACAGATTGAGGGAATTATGATTAAAATAGCATTCTTTGATGTGGATGGCACCCTGCTTCGGCTGGGACATAAAGAATTATCCGAAAACACTGCTGCTGCACTTAGGCAGCTCCACCAAAATGGCATCATCCTTTGTATGGCTACCGGAAGAAGCTACACAGGTGTGCCTCATTTTGATGGAATTGATTTTGATGTCCTGCTCACCTTTAACGGTTCATTCGTCACCAAAGGCAATGATATCATCTTCAAAAATCCTATTAATGAGCACGACAAATATCAGATAATTTCCAATCTAAAGCAGATGAACCGCGCCATTGCAATCAGCAACGAGCATATGATTGTCACAAACGGTACCGACCCTGATTTAGAGCAATACTTTGCCTTTGGCAGCGAAAAGCTTAAAATCGCTGACAATTTTGACGAGATAAGCAGGACTGATATATATCAGATTATGTGCTCCTGCAAAAAAGATGAGCACTCACAGATTCTATCCGGCGCGCCCCACTCACAGATAACTGCATGGTGGGATAAGGCCGTTGATATTATTCCGCTTAACAGTGGCAAAGGCAATGCTGTTGCTGCAGTGCTTAGGCATTATGGCTTCTCAAAGGATGAAGCAATTGCTTTCGGTGACGGACATAACGATATTGAAATGCTTGAGGCCGTAGGCATTGGTGTTGCCATGGGCAATGCAAAGGACGAAGTCAAGGCTAAGGCTGATTTTGTGTGCCAATCAGTTGAGAATGACGGAATATATCATTACTGTGTTGAAAACAAACTGATTTTTTAGAGAAATATACTTATGAACATAGACAACAATTTACGACAACTACTCGAAAACGAAACAAAAATACATCTCGCGGAAATCCGCTTTCTCTACCAGAAGCTCGACAGACAGCTTGGGCTTAACGGTGCAAGGGTTCCTATCACATTTGGCTTTGATACGGACAGGCTCGGTGCATACACTCCGGGCTTTGGGCAGGATGAAGAAGAATTTCATTTTTCGCTGCTTTTCATCGGCTACTGTGTGACAAAGCCCTTGTCAAAGGATGACAGGATGGATTTATATAAGCACGAATATGCCCACTATATGCAATATAATATGGATATACCGGACAAGTACAACTGGCAGCCCGGCATCCACGGAAGTGCGTGGAAATATTGCTGCTCACTTATCGGAGCAGCTCCCACTCCTTACTACAAAGCCGGTGAAGGACTTATTAAGCACGATTATGATAAGGTTCTCAAAAAGAAAATTACTGACAAGAGTATTCCTATCCGCGACACTTATTCACGCGAGCAGGAATACCGCAAAAAGAAAAACAGTACTGTAAAATTTAATATCAATGACGATGTCAATCATCCAAAGTTCGGCAAGGGCACCATTGAACATATCGAGCAGCTCGAAGGCTCAGTTCGGCTGCATGTCAGATTCGGTGAAGATCTTAAGAAAATTGATCAGAAATGGCTGCTTCAGGCCGGCCTTAAGAAAGCCGGCCCCCGATTCTAAATATATCTTATAATTTATGTTTTTAACTATTTAAGTCACATTGAGAACAAGAAAATCTACAGCTCAATTGCAATCGTATATGACTTCTCAAATTTCTCACCCTGTGCCAGCGAATTACCATACTCCCTGTCCTTTAATTCTCCGGCAAAGCCTGCTCTGTCGCATCGGCCGTACCACGGCTCAATACAGACAAACGGTGCTCCCATTCCTGCCGGTGACCACAGACCAAATAAAGGCGCATCAAATGACACCGTAAGGTATGGCTTCTTATCCGGTGTACACAGGCTCACCTTTGAAGCCTGTCTGTTTTCTATTATGAGCGCATCCTTATCAAACATATGCTCATCTATCTGACAGTATCCATCCGAATCCACCTTAAGCAGATTGTCATCCTTGTCTAAAAGTCCTCCGTCACAGATAAGTCCGTAGGTGATTGCTTTGTCTGTGTCAAGCTTCAGATAATAGTCTGACTGCTTTCCCTGCTCTGCAACCGGACACATAAATGCCGGATGACCACCTATTGAGAAAAGTAAATCCTTTTTCGCAGGATTAGTCACCCTCCAGGTCACTTTTATCTCACTGCCTGAGAGCTTATAGCCGATTTCGAGCACAAACTCAAACGGATATTTTGCAAGAGTCTCATCATTTGATTTAAGTGAAAACCATGCCTCATCATTTGTCTGTGACACAAGCTCAAACTCCATATCCCTTGCAAAGCCGTGCTGTCCCATCGGATAATCTGTCCCATCAACGGTAAACTTCTTGTCCTTTAAGCTGCCGACAAACGGGAAAAGCACCGGTGCGCTTCTCTTCCAGTATTTCTCATCGGCATCCCACAGATACTGTGTACCTGTTCCCTTGCCGGTGATGCTTTTAAGCTCTGCTCCGAAGCTGTTTATCGTGAGCTCAAGTGATTCATTTTCCAGTTTAATCTCCATCACATATCTCCTTTTATATTTTTTGTAGTCAGTTTTTTTACATCACAAGCAGTCCAATAACTCTTACAATAAATGCTGCCACCCATGCAATCGCACACTGCAAAAGCACCACACTGACTGCCCACTTTGCACCCAGCTCTCTCTTTATGGATGCTATTGCTGCCACGCAAGGGCTGTAGAGCAGCGAGAACACCAGAAGAGATGCGGCTGAAAGTGTTGTGAGTGCTGTCGTAACCGTTCCGCCAAACAGTATCTCAAGTGTTGATACCACGCTCTCCTTTGCCATGAGTCCGCTGATAAGTGATGTGCATATACGCCAGTCTCCGAGGCCCAGAGGCTTAAAGACAGGCACGATAATACTTGAAATAACGGCAAGCATGCTGTCCTTTGAGTCTGTTACCATGTTAAAGTGTATGTCAAAGCTCTGTAAGAACCATATCAGCATTGTGGCAATAAGTATTACCGTAAATGCCTTCTGCAAAAAGTCCTTTGCCTTCTCCCAGAGGAGCTGGCACACATTCTTGGCGCCCGGCATCCTGTAGTTTGGCAGTTCCATGACAAACGGCACTGCGTCACCCCTGAACAAAGTCTTTCTGTAGATAAATGCGAAAAGTATTCCGACAATTATGCCAAGGAAGTACAGACCTCCCATGACAAGTCCGCCATGCTTCGGGAAAAATGCACTAACAAAGAATGCATAAATTGGCAATTTTGCCGAACAGCTCATAAACGGTGTGAGGAGTATAGTCATTCTACGGTCTCTCTCACTTGGCAGTGTACGTGTCGCCATGACAGCTGGCACCGTACAGCCGAAGCCTATGAGCATTGGTACTATGCTTCGTCCGGAAAGTCCTATCTTACGAAGGAGCTTGTCCATGAAGAATGCAACCCTCGCTATGTATCCGCTGTCCTCCATGAGGGATAAGAAAAAGAACAGTGTCACGATAATCGGCAAAAAGCTTAATACGCTTCCGACACCCTGAAAGATGCCGTCTATTACCAGTCCGTGCAGCACCTCATTCACACCTGCCGCTGTGAGTGCCTTATCCGTAAGCGCGGTCAGTGCTCCTATGCCCTGCTCCAAAAGCCACTGAAGGCCTGCTCCGATTACGTTGAAGGTGAGATAAAATACAGCAAGCATTATCACTATAAAGCACGGTATTGCCGTGTATTTGCCTGTAAGAACACGGTCGATGCGCTCACTTCTGATACGCTCCCTGCTCTCCTTCGGCTTTACCACAGTGCTCTCGCATATTTTCTCAATAAATGTAAAGCGCATATCCGCAATTGCAGCGCTTCTGTCAAGGCCTCGCTCCTTCTCCATCTGGACAATCAGATGCTCTATTGCCTCTTTCTCATTCTCATCAAGATGAAGCTGCTCTAATATAAGTGCATCTCCCTCGATAATTTTGGTAGCAGCAAAGCGAATCGGAACTCCGGCGAGCTTTGCATGATCCTCAATCAGGTGGCTGACCGCGTGTATACATCTGTGCACGGCACCGCCAAAATCATTCTCATCACAGAAATCCTGTCTGCCCGGGCGCTCCTGATACTTTGCAATGTGTATTGCATGGCGCACCAGCTCATCAACACCCTGATTCTTTGCGGCAGAAATCGGTACAACAGGCACTCCTAACAGTCCCTCGATTTTATTTACATCGATTGAGCCTGAATTTGCCGTCACCTCATCCATCATATTGAGTGCAATAACCATCGGTATATCCATCTCAAGAAGCTGCATGGTCAGATACAGGTTTCTCTCGATATTTGTCGCATCTACGATATTTATTATGGCCTTTGGCTTGTTATCGAGCACAAAGTTTCTCGACACGATCTCCTCATTCGTATATGGGCTCATTGAGTAAATGCCCGGTAAATCTGTGATTGATGTATCCGGATGTTCTTTAATAGAGCCATCCTTTCTGTCCACCGTCACTCCCGGGAAATTACCCACATGCTGGTTTGAACCTGTAAGCTGGTTGAAAAGTGTTGTCTTGCCGCAGTTTTGGTTTCCCACAAGTGCGTATGTGAGCTTCTCACCATCCGGAAGGGGATTGCCACTGCCCTTCACATGGTATTTACCCTCCTCACCAAGTCCGGGATGGGCTGTGTTGCTTATCTTTTTAGGGCCCTCATGCTTTCTTGAACGGCTGTCAATTAATTCTACCTCAATCTGTGCCGCATCATCAAGCCTCAAGGTGAGCTCATAGCCATGCACCTGAAGCTCCATCGGGTCTCCCATCGGTGCAAATTTGATTACTGTCACTTCGGCCTTTGGGATTACTCCCATATCCAGGAAATGCTGGCGCAGTGCGCCCTCACCGCCTACTGTAAGTATTCTGGCACTCTGTCCTATGCCAAGTTCTTTTAGTGTCATTTTATCGCTTCCTAGTGTATTTATTGATAATTTTTCTCAACTTATCACAAATATCTTACCACAAAGCGTGTGCCACTGCATTCATTTTTTTCATTTAATACATCTTTTTTACAATCCTCCACAAGGATATATCCATTGTCATGACGCACAATTGCTTCCGCCAGCGAAAGTCCTATGCCGATGCTGTCTGCCGGCTGTCCGCTGCCGCTGTAAAAACGCGTAAAAATATGCTTTTTGTCCTCATCACTTATGGCTTCTCCATCGTTTTGCACTGTTATCTCTGCATACATCTCATACCTGTAAAAGCCTATCTTTACCTCACTCTCTGCATGCTCCACTGCATTTTTTACTATGTTTGTAATGGCCTCACACTGCCAGTATGCATCAGCATGTATACAGGCATCCTTATCAGAGCCTTCATCTATGGACAGCCTTATGTCTCTCAAATCGCAAAGTGCCATAACATTATCGGCTGCCTCATACACAATTTCAGACAGCAGCGTATCCTTCTCATCAAACTCCACAACATCCGCTTCAAGCCTTGAAAGCTTTAAGATAGCCTGCACCATATGCGATATATTGTCCACATCGCGCTTTGCCCTGCGCATTATCCTGTTTCTGTTTTCAGATGCCATATCAGGATTTCCTTCCAGATTTTCCAGATTTATCGAAAGTGATGTGAGCGGAGTCTTAAGCTGGTGCGATATGTCAGAAAGCGCATCCTTTAGCAAAAGCTTGTCTGCCTTTGCATTTTCCGCAGACTCCCTCAAATAGATTGCTGTCTTGTAAAGCTCTCCCTTTAGTATAGAAAGCTCCCCCTCTGTGCTATCTGCCATAACAAGTCTGTAGTCTCCCTGATTTATGCGACGCAGATAATCCGCAGCCTGTCTGACCTGTCTTTTAAAGCTAAATCTTATAAGCATAATGTAAAGGCAAAAGCCCCCTGCAAAAAGCACAACAAGAAATATGTCTAGCCAAAGCGCTCCTTTAAGCGCTTTTTCATTTGACAAAACCGCAGAATCCTTTTCCATATCAATGCCGTATTTTTTTAAGAGCGTCTCTGCGCTTTTTAAATTTGTATAATCGCTGCCTAAGCTGCTGTCATTTAGAATCGCGGCTATACTGCCATCTGATACATCGGGATATTTTTCATGTATAAGCGCACATAGCTTAGCCACTGTGACGTTATAGTTTTTTGTATACGCCCTGTACTGAAAAAAGACGGTAAAAGCCATAACCGTCACACATATACATGTATATATTATCGCAAAATACACAAAATGTTTTCTGTTCTCTAAATTATATTTCTTCTTTCTCATGCTTTCCCCCGGGAACTGTCTCTGTCGGCCGATACTGTTTAAAGAGCTTCATCTGAATCAACACGATACCCGATTCCCTTCACAGTCTTTATCACAGCCTCACCAAGCTTTGCCCTGATGCGCTTCATATAGACAGTCACTGTATGGTCATAGACATCGTTGCCTGTTGCCTCCCAGATGCAGTCAATCACGGCATTTCTGGACACAGCCTTGTCGTGATTGGTAAAAAGCAGATCAAGTATGCGGTTTTCAAGACTTGAAAGAGCAATCACCTGTCCAGCCCTTCTTGCCTCCTTTTTGTCCAAATCATAGCTTATGCTTCCTGCGTGTATGACAGATGAGCTGTCATCACTTTTCCTTCGTAAAAATACGCGGTTTACTCTCGCCACAAGCTCTCTTACTGAAAAAGGCTTTGTGATGTAATCCTCCGCTCCAAGCTCAAGTCCCTTTACTATATCATTTTCCTCATCCCTTGCGGTAAGAAAAATCACCGGTGTTTTTTCTTTTTCCAGCCTTTCGCTGTAAAAATCAAAGCCGTTCCCATCCGGAAGCGACACATCAAGCAGCACAAGGCCGGGGTGCTCACTCAAAAGCGCCCCAGCCTCCTTTAAACTGCCTGCTGTCAAAAGCTCATATTCAGGTTCTGTAAAGGTATCACACAGTCCCTCTGTTATTCCTTTATTGTCCTCTATGAGAAGTATTTTTTTCATATCAGCTCCCGCATTTCCTACAGATTTTCATTCTTGATCGTCTCAATAATGTTATTGTGTCTAAGCTTCGTCATTGATAGTTTCATGATAGCATAAATCAGCATTATTACAACCAATATACACAATATAATTGCTTTATACGGCGGTTCATAAATGATTGCATCATCCATCCTGTTCATCATAACACATAAGAGATAGCTTATTAAAATACCAAGCGGTACTCCTATTACAAGCGCCTTCACAGATATAAACACACTCTCGAGTCTGACCATTCCCACAAACTGCTTATCTGTCATTCCAATGCTTCTTAATGTGGCAAACTCGCGACTTCTAAGCTCCATTCCGGTACTTAAGGTATTGATGATATTTGTGATTCCTATTAAGGCAATGACTACAATAAGTCCGTATGCAAATACTCCAAGCAGTGTAAAGAGTGACTTTTCATCGCGCATCTCCTTATCCAGATTGCTGACATAAAAACTAATCTGCGAATACTCAGGATTTCCTTCCGTCTCCTTTTCGAATGTATCCTGATACTCATCTGCATTTTCTGCAACCACATATGCCAAATATGACGCATATCCCGGTTTAATCTCATTACCGTTCTTACCGTCACCCCATAGGCTTTCAAAGCCTTTTTGATTCATAAACAAAAGCGTGTTGCTGTAGCCCTTATAACCTATTGGTACCTTGTCTGTGACACCTGCAATAGTTACATCCACAGTCTTTCTGACTCCGTTATTTATTGTTTCCTCGTCAACGTATCCACTGTTATCCTCTGTGTTAATTTCTGTGCTGCTTTCTGTATCGCCTTCCACTGCATTGTCATCAGAAGAAGCATCATCATACACATTGTAGCCACACTCGATTGTATCTCCTGCTTTATATTTGTACAGCTCCATCTCTTTTTTGACGTATTTAGAGCTATTCTCATTATACACATCAAATGTGCATTTATTCACAAGAATTGCACCTGCAGCTGCATTTTTTATGCCTGCGTCAGACGCATACTTATCATACGATTTGTCATCCAAAACCGTGATTAAAAACATTTGCGAGACATCCTCACTGTCATCATAAAGCTGCCTGCAATACTCTCCATACTCCTTTGTGTACTTAGGCTTACTGACATCGAAATCATAGCCTGCTCCAACCAGATAATCCTCAGCTCCTTCAATGCCACTCAAAAGCTTAGAGAACTTTTCAATATCAATGTCTTTTTTACATGACATATTTATTCCAATATTGTAATCTGCTGATGCATATGACATCCCAACAACGCTAAAGGCCATAGACATAAAGTATGATATCACAATAAAGGTTACTGAGCAGATGACAATAGATGTCACTGTGGTTCTGTACTTTTTATTGTTCCTCTTTATATTCTTATATGAGATAACACCTCCGATACCCCAGATTCTGCCTATAATCGCCGGTGTCTTAAGCTTTGCTGACTTTATTTTAATCTCCTTTGTGTTTCTTATTGCTTCAAGCGGTGTGACCTTTGCAGCCCTTCTTGCACTGCCTGTTGCTGAGAAATAAATGGTTGCTATACTCAGTATCACAGCAAGAATAAGTGCAGGCAGTGATGTGTGAAAGCTCAAAGCAACGTTAAGCCAGCCTGCTGACAGCGCATTTACTACCTTGACAAGTATAAGCGATGCCAAAATACCACTCATGGTACCTACAGGAATACCAACCACTCCAAGCATTGCTGCCTCTGTCTTAACGCTGCTTTTTATCTGTCGCCTCGTAGCACCCACGCTTGCAAGCATGCCATACTGCCTGATTTTTTCAGTGATTGATATGTTGAAGCTGTTTTTGATACAGTACACTGATGTCAGTATGATTATCAAAGCCACAACAGCAGCCACTGTAAACAGTGCTTTAAATGAACCGTCAATCGGGAAAACGCACTCATAGTTTATAAGGTATCCATTCATATATATATCATATTTTGCATTTTCCATCTCTTTAAGGAACCTGTCACTTTCCTCAGAAGACATTTCAACAGATGAATTATTTGCTTTCTCAAACAGCTTTTCATCCACACCAATTATATCTGCAGTCACAGCATCCTTGTTTCTTAAAGCCTTTTGAGTGTATCTGCTGTACACTGTGAGTGTAGTGTCAGCTTCGCTTGCCTCACTCTTTGTGCCGTTATCAATTGCTGCCAGTTCATCAGAGTATGTGACAAATGTATATCCGGCGGCACTATAGTCCTCCATTCCATAGCCCGGTCTTTCCATGATGCCTACCACCTTGTAGTGCTTTGTCACAGTATCGGTAAGTGTCTCTGCCTCATTCTCATATGCGCTGTTTTCCGATATGACACCTTCGGTGTTTGAATCATATCGCTTTCCGACATCCAGTGTTATCTCATCTCCCACCTTTATGTCGATTCGTCCGTTTGTCTTTAAGTGCCTTGGAATGACTATCTCATCCTCATTTTTTGCCATGCGTCCCTCTATCAGTTTAAAGCAGCCTCTCTCAAAGCCGGCCTCATCTGTTGCCATGACATATGCATATGGCTTATCCTCATTCTTGCAGCCGTCTAGCTTTGCAAAGCCCATTCCCATTGTCTCAAATGTGCTTTCAATATTTCTGTTGTTTTTAAACTCCGAAAGCTCAGACATTTTCACATTCGAAAATTTCACATGAAAGTCGCCGCCCTTTTGCTTCTGGTATTCAATCACACTGTACTGAAAGCTTGACACAAGTGTGACAAGCGCCGACAAAAGCGCTGTTGCAAGAATTATTCCGACTATCGTGACAATAGTTCTTTTCCTGTTGAGCTTTAAGTTTTTTAATGTGAGTGTCTTCATCAAATTCATCTGATTTTACCATCCTCTATCATTATTGTGCGGTCAGCCGCCTTTGCAAGCTCCATATTGTGTGTAATCATAATAATTGTCTGGTTAAGCTCACGGTTTGAGGTCTTTAATAGATGCATAATCTCGTTGCTGGCTTTGGTATCCAGGTTTCCGGTCGGCTCATCCGCTAGCACTATAGATGGTCTCGTAATCAGGGCTCTTCCTATAGATGTGCGCTGCTGCTGTCCACCTGAGAGCTCATTTGGCAGATGAGTACGTCTCTCTGTAAGTCCAAGGCGCAAAAGCATGTCATCCATCTGTGCTTTTTCCACCTTTCTTCCATCAAGCTCCATCGGGATTGCCATGTTTTCCTCCACATTTAATATAGGTATCAGATTATAAAACTGATAAATGATACCCACCTGTCTTCTTCTGAATATGGCAAGCTCATCATCATTCATTGCAAAAATATCAGTGCCGTTTATATACACCTTTCCGCTTGTTGGCCTGTCAACACCTCCAAGCAGATGAAGCAGTGTGGATTTTCCGGAGCCGCTCGCCCCGACAATTGCCACAAACTCTCCCTTTTCCACGCTCAATGATACATCGTCCAAAGCCTTGACCTGATTTTCTCCGGCTCCGTATATTTTTGATAAGTGTTCTACTCTAAGCAGTTCCATTTAATTCTCCTTTTCTTCTCTATGCATTTTTGAGTGCTGTGCGGTCTGTCCTTTAAAGTGCAGCCGCCCCGCGATACAAGTGTATAATACATGATGTAAAGTTACAGGTAGGTTACTTTTAAAAAATATTACAGCATAATATAAAAACTCCGGTCAGGACAAAAAGTTTCCTGTGCCGGAGCTTATATGTTATATGTTTTATGTTATATGTTTTATGTTATATGTTTTATATCATCTGTTTTATAATTATCTATGCCAATAATTATTTCTGCTTATATGAAGCCAAAAAGTCTGCAAGCTTGCCTGTGGCATCCTTTAATATCTCTGTTCTAGGCAGATATACCACTCTAAAGTGATCCGGCTTATCCCAGTTGAAGCCGCCGCCGTGGATTATGAGTATCTTCTTCTCACGAAGCAGATCCAGTGCAAACTGTTCATCGTTTGTGATGTTGAACCTTGCAGTATCAATCTTTGGGAATATGTAAAATGCTGCCTTTGGCTTTACTGCCGAAATTCCCGGTATATCGTTTAATGCTTTGTAGACGTACTCTCTCTGCTCATAGATTCGTCCGCCCGGCACAATATACTCGCCTACACTCTGATATCCGCCTAAAGCCGTCTGCACTATCGACTGCGCCGGAACATTCGAGCAAAGACGCATGTTTGAGAGCATGTTGAGACCCTCGATATAGTCCTTTCCGAGCGCCTTGTTGCCGCTTAAAACCATCCATCCGATACGATAGCCTGCTATCATATGTGACTTAGAAAGACCGCTGAAGGTCACACAGAAGAGATCCGGTGCAAGCGACGCAATAGACACATGCTCATAGTCATCCATCACAAGCCTGTCATATATCTCATCCGAAAAAATCATGAGCTCGTACTCTCTTGCCACATCAACTATCTGCTGCAGCACCTCCCTTGGATAGAGCGCTCCTGTAGGGTTATTAGGGTTGATTATTACGATTGCCTTTGTCTTGTCTGTAATCTTCTTTTTGATATCCTCTATGTCCGGATACCACTCTGACTGCTCATCACAGATATAGTGCACTGCCGTGCCTCCCGCAAGTGTAACGCAGGCTGTCCAAAGCGGATAGTCCGGTGCCGGCACCAGCACCTCATCACCATTGTCAAGAAGCGCTGACATGCTTAAGTTTATAAGCTCGCTGACTCCGTTTCCGGTGTAGATATCCTCAACCGTCACATTAGGAAGCTTTTTGAGCTGTGCATATTGCATGATTGCTTTTCTTGCAGAAAAAAGTCCCTTGGAGTTGGAATACCCCTCACAGTCCGTGAGCTGGCGTGACATATCATATATCACCTCATCAGGTGTCCTGAAGCCAAACGGCGCAGGATTTCCTATATTGAGCTTCAACACATTTGTGCCGTTTTCCTCCATACGAGCCGCCTCATCCACCACCGGTCCTCTTACATCATAAAGCACATTATCTAATTTTCTGGATTTTCCAAATTCTCTCATCCTGACCATCTCCTTTTATTTTCGTAACAATTCCTGTAACCGTAATATATCCTGCTAGCCTAAAAGCTCAAAAACAGCCTCAGCGTCAAATACCACCTGCTTTACCTTATCAACCTCTATCTGATAAAGTGCATTTGCTGCCAGATGCTCTGCAGCCTGCTCGAGATCTCTTATGCCCGATGTGTTCTCGTGAAGCTTAATCACTGCATCAAGTCCGTCCTCTGTGAGAACGCACTCCTCTTCCTTCATTCCCATTCGCTCAAATACCTTGCGCAGGGCAAATCTCTGGAAGATGACCTTCTTCTCTTCATCGGTATAGTCCGGAATATCAATCACTGCAAAACGTGACATAAGCGGTGCAGAAATCTGGGATTTATCATTGGCTGTTGCAATCGGATATACTCCGACGGTCGGCACCATACACTCCATATAGTTGTCTGTAAAGCCAAGATTGTCAAGCAGTGTCAAAAGCACATCTGCCGGATTTCCGTTGCCGTTTTTGCTTGAGGCCTTGTCGAGCTCATTGATGATAAATACAAGATTTGACTCTCCCGCCTGTGAAAATGCCTCCATAATGATTCCCGGCTTTGCGTTTGAATAGATTCTTGAGCTTCCTGTGAGCTGCTCCGCATCATTTATTGAGCTCATATCGAGTGTGGTCCATGGAAGCTTGAGTATACGTGCAACAGCATATGCAATCTGTGACTTTCCGGTTCCTGCCGGTCCACAGAGCAGCAGTCCATAGGCAGGAAGTGTATGAGTCCTGTTTATCTGGATAATGGTCTCAATGATTCTCTGCTTCACGCTCTCCATGCCATAGAGCTCCTCATCGAGTATGCGCCTTGCCTCCACAGGGTCAATTGCCTCAAAGTAATTTCCCTTCCACTGGATATTCATCATGATGGAAAGTGCTCTCTGCGCATGGCGTCTCTCCTCAGGTGATACCTCGCTTGAACGCGCAACTGCCAGATTTCTTCTGGCCCACAGCAGTATATTGTCAGGCAGTGTACGGCCTGCACAGGTCATGAAATCTGTGATGCTCTGTATACTGGTGAGCTTCATGCTGTCACCCTCTTCCTCGTAATCATCGAGGTCAGGTTCATCCTCAGGCATGGTGCTGGCAAAGAGCCTTTCCATCATATACTGCAGGAATCCGTCCTCTGCAGACAGCTTTGTGCCTCTGCCGAGAGACACCTCCCTCACCCTGTATACTGCGTATCCGTCAGGTGTATTGGCTCCTGAAAGCTGTACCTTTATGTGATTTTCGCCAAGCCACTTAAAAAGGCTAACGAAGCGGGAATCAATGCGCAAGATATCTGCACTGGTCACCCCATCACCATCCTCAAATTCAAAGGATGTACGCTTTATCGGATTTGTAAACATACCGAGCGCATGATGCGCCCATTCCTTTTGCTTATTGTCTATCACAACAATCGGTTTATCGGCCGATGCCTTGGTCTCTGTCGAATGAAATGTCTCATATGTACACTCCGGATGCTCGTTTGCTACCGGTGTATCGCTAAAATCAAATACTGGCATTTTTATTCCTCTCTTTTCGTAATTGTATTCTTCATCATACCCTGTCAAAGGCTATGTCTTGTACCACCTCGCCTGCGATGATAAGTCCTGCCACTGATGGTACAAATGCAAGGCTTCCGGGAATATCCCTGCGCTCTGTGCACTTGTGTTCGGCACCCGGCGGGCAGATGCAGTTAGTTCTGCAGCTTATAGACATATCCTCTATCGGTCTTGTAGGCTTCTCCTCAGAGTATACCACCTTAAGCTTTTTCACGCCACGTTTTTTAAGCTCACGGCGCATGACCTTTGCAAGAGGACACATGCTGGTCTTATATATATCAGCCACCTTAAATGCACTTGCATCCAACTTATTTCCCGCTCCCATACTGCTTATGATAGGGACATTTTTCTCCTGTGCCTTCATGACAAGCGCAATCTTTGCTGTGACCGTATCAACCGCGTCAACTATATAATCATACTCTTCAAACGGAAATTCATCAGCATTTTCCTGCAAAAAGAAGCACCTGTGCGTCACGACACTGACATCAGGATTAATATCATGAATCCTCTCCTCCATCACATCTGTCTTGTATTTTCCTATGGTCTTTCGGGTTGCGATTATCTGCCTGTTTAGGTTTGTAAGACACACCTTATCATCATCGATAAGGTCAATCGCTCCCACGCCGCTTCTGACTAGTGCCTCGCAGACATATCCGCCCACTCCTCCTATTCCAAATACTGCGACTCTTGCGCCCTTTAGCCTATCCATCGCCTCTTTTCCAAGCAAAAGCTGTGTTCTTGAAAACTGATTTAACATTTATTTCTCCTTTTCATCCCTGACCACGCCGACACCGGCAGAAATCAGGAGTCTTACTGTATCCTTAAGCATGCTCCAGTCAGCCTTTGACAGATCATCGGCAGCCTTTATCATCTCAATGAGCTGCTTAAATGACATCTGGTCAAGGTTCTCAAAATTGGAGTCCGATGCTATTGAAAAAAGCACATTTACAAACTGCTTTCGCTGCGCCTCATCCATGCTGCCTATCCAGTTTCTGAGTGTCTTGTCAAGGCGCACACTGTTTTTGTCCAGCCCATCCGCCTTTATGATACTTCCGCCCATTATCTCCCATGAAAAAGCATCATGCTGCAGCGGCCCCGAATTACGGCTTCTTACCACCTCATAATCGTCCACATGCTCAAGCAATAAGCCAACAATAGACGACTGTGGCAGAAATGTCTCTATTCTGTCAAAAATTCTTTTGTAGCCTGCCGTATATATCATCTTGTGATTGAAGCCCGGCCCGTCAAAATTAAACACCTTAATAATGACATCCTGCACCTCTTTATCCACATGCATGGCGGCAAACACTGCCAGATTTCCACCCTTTGAGTGTCCGCCTATCCACAGCTTTCTTGTATTGATGCTTTTATTGTTGATATTTTCATCATCTAAAGCTTTATCATTTATGGCTTTTCCATTTATGCCCCTATCATCATTGCATATATATGCTGCCACCTGCTTTAAATATTTTTTCGCCTTGTTCTGTCCGGGTGTCTCATCGAGATAGCTTAGATTAAAGTTTTCCTTCCAGCCGACCACGGAATGGTCTGTACCACTGTAGGAAATGAAATATGTGCCGTCAGGCAGTTCTATCGTAACCGCAGAAAACTGCGACTCCTCTTTTTCACTAATATCGTATATATAATATCTCAAAATGCAGTCAGCATAGCGCCTTGAGTGCGCCAGCTTTTGAAGCAGCCTCGCGGAGTGGCGGAAAAGATTAGGCATCTGCTCAATCTCATCATCACTGTGATCCGCACAGTAAAGACTTGAAAGCTGTTTTATCGTAAGGTATGACTTCTTTGCATCCGGCATATATGGCTTCATCTGCACATAAATAAGCTGTGAAAAAATCAGTCCGTCCACCTCATTTACATGCACCTCATCAAAGCCTATGTCTCCACGCCAGTCAATATAATCCATGATATCTGCCATACAATGCCCTCCTGAAATATATCTGTCTTATTCATCATAGTGATCTAGGAAGCTGTGCTTTATGCCATCCTTTTTATATGCTACAACCGTAGCCAGATTTACATTCTCCACGCTCTTAAATATATTTGCCTCGACAAAAGGATTCACCTTTTTAAGATTAGCGATGAGCTGCTTTATCTCAACACGCTTTGAGCGGTTTTCCTCATTATTGCAGGTGGTACAGGTATCTGTAAACTTGCAGGCACACTGTATAAAATGTAGACCGTTGTAATCACGCCATGCCTTGATATCGTCCTCCCTGACCAGGTAAAGAGGCCTGATAAGCTCCATGCCCTCAAAGTTTGTGCTGTGAAGCTTAGGCATCATGGTCTGTACCTGTGCACCGTAGAGCATGCCCATGAGTATCGTCTCGATAACATCATCATAATGATGTCCGAGCGCAATTTTGTTGCAGCCCAGCTCCTTTGCAAATGCATACAGGTGTCCTCTTCTCATCCTCGCACATAAATAGCATGGCGATTTTTCGATATCATATACAGCATCAAATATATCTGACTCAAAAATAGTGGCAGGGATGCCAAGGTTCCTGCAGTTTTCCTCTATGACATGCCTGTTTGCCTCATTGTAGCCCGGGTCCATGACGAGAAACTTCACATCAAAATCAAACTTATTGTGATGCTTAAGCTCCTGAAACAGCTTTGCCATGAGCATGGAATCCTTACCTCCAGAGATACATACTGCAATCTTATCCCCCGGTTTTACAAGCTCATAGGTATTTATCGCCTTTGTAAACTTGCGCCAGATGGATTTCTTAAATTTCTTTCTGATGCTTTGCTCCACATCTGCCTTTATATCGCGCTCTGCCACCTCATCCTCTTTCATGGCATCAAGCAGCCAGCTTATATAGCCTCCCTTTAAGCTTGCCGCATCAAAACCTTTTTCTGTGAGATACTCTGCCACATCCACACTCGTCTTACCACGGCTGCAGACTATGACAAGCTTCTTATCATGCGGCACCCTCTCATCTGACTCTATTTCCTCTGCCTGAATATTGAGTGCTCCCTTTATGGCACCGTGCGCCACCTCTTCCTCACTTCTTATATCTATTATCTGATAGCTGTTACTATCCAGCTTTTTAACTTCTTCTATACTAAGCTGCATTTTATTTCTCCTATATTATTTCCGCAATGACTTTATTTCCTGAAATATCCTGTATTCATAATATGCCGTCACCACAAGGATGAGCCCTATCATAATGAGGCTGTATACATCGCGGATTGCTATTCCAAACGCATCACACACGCATGGCACCAGAAGCCCCGCAGTAAAAACAAGCTTTACAAACATCAAAAGCCTGAGTGAATACTTTCTGATATTGCCCACACACAGCTCCGCTGCTATGTGATTGAGCTTTTCCGGATAATGCTGCAGCCATGTGATTGCAATGTATACAAGCAAAAGCACAAGTATATTGGCCACAAACTTAAATACCTGTATGTGATAGCACACTCCATAATAAATCTGTAAGCCTATATACGCAAGAGCTAAAATAGCATCTATTGCCTCAAGCACCGCCGAAGCAAAGGTCATATCTCTTTTTCTCATATAAATCTACTACCTTTCATTAACACCTTAAACACGTAAAAATAAGGTAAAACGATATTGTTTTTCTTTAAACTATCTAATTTTATCATATTATGGACTATCTTTCTAGAAAAATTGTGATATAATAATCAAGTTAAAGGAATTTTATTTAAAAATTAATAATACAACGAGGTTTAATCGAAAATGAGCAAATTAACAATACCAAAGAACTATTCTTCGGCACTGAATCTTCACGATACACAGCTTGCCATCAAAACTGTTAAGGATTTCTTCCAGGGCATGCTCGCACAGCGTCTTTCCCTGACACGTGTTTCAGCACCGCTTTTCGTTGATCCTACCACAGGCTTAAACGATAACTTAAACGGATATGAAAGACCTGTTACCTTCGGCATCCTTGAGCAGGGTGACAAAGAGGCTGAGGTCGTTCACTCTCTTGCCAAGTGGAAGAGATATGCATTAAAGAAATACGGCTTCTCTCTCGGCGAGGGCATCTACACAGATATGAATGCCATAAGACGTGATGAGGAGACTGACAATATCCACTCTATATTTGTTGACCAGTGGGACTGGGAAAAGGTCATCCGCAAGGAGGACAGAAACTTAGATTTCCTTAAGGAAACAGTAAAGACAGTATACAAATGCCTGCGCAAGACCGAGCAGTATATGGCTATACAGTACGACTACATAGATTTGATTCTGCCAAAGGATATCACCTTTGTCACCACATCAGAGCTTGAGGAAATGTTCCCTGACAATACTCCAAAGGAGCGCGAGTATTATTTTGCAAAGGCAAAGGGTGCAATCTGTGTAATGCAGATTGGTGACAAGCTTGCAAACGGAGAGCCTCACGACGGACGTGCCCCTGACTATGACGACTGGGCTTTAAACGCTGATATCATCGTATACTATCCTGTTCTTGATATCGCACTTGAGCTTTCATCAATGGGTATACGTGTAGATGAAAAATCTCTGAAGGAGCAGCTTGACAAGGCCGGATGTCCTGAGCGTGCCAAGCTTCCATTCCAGAAGGCTATCCTCAACAAGGAGCTTCCGTACACTATCGGAGGCGGAATCGGACAGTCACGAATCTGTATGTTCTTCCTCAGAAAAGCTCATATCGGTGAGGTACAGAGCTCACTGTGGCCTGAGGAGACAATTAAGGAATGTGAGGAGCATGGTATTCAATTGCTATAATCTGCATACCATACTTTACTGTTTGTTATTAGTCCGTATAAATTTAGTACACTATACTAATGATATGAGGGGTCAAAAGGTATTTTGCCCCTCATTTATGATTATTCATAAATTTAATAAAAACCTGCTGTGTCAGACAAGCATGACGCAGCAGGTTTTATTATCTCTTATTTTCTGTTTTTCCATATACATCACAAACATCAGCATAAATGCATGTGCTGCTATTATCTACACAAACATTCTCCACGCAGCCCTAATCTGCGAACTCAGCCTCTCAAACTGCCAGTGGGTATTGCTCTTTATAATACTGTTTGGATCATTTATAGTAAAGCCCTCATCATCATAGCCTGTGATCACCATAAAATGTCCCTTTTCTGTGAAATCTCCCGGACCGACATTTACGACTATCAGATTGCCCTCATCAAGCCTTTCTTTAAATGTATCCTCATCCTCCTTTATAGTCTTAGCATTTACACCGTAGTGCCTGCAGCCCTTGCTCATAAGATCCCATGCACTTCCGGAGCCGTCCACACTGTAGCCGGCCTCCTTTGCATACTCTGCCACTGCAAGAGGTGATGCCTGTGCATCATGCGTCAGATATAATACAACCATCGAAAGTGCAGTCGGACCGCAGCCACTCGCCGCAAAATAATTGCCACTGTACTTTTCATAGCCCCATCTCTTATCCCACTGCTGCAATAGAGGTACTGTATCCTGCGAAGCCTCTGCAGTCAGATCAATGTCATGCTCTTTCAAATGCTCCTTAGGATACTCATATATGAAGTCAATTGCCTCATCATTCTTCTTCGCAAGCTCCTTTAGCTGCACCGGATACTCTGCACTTTGAAGTATCTCATCAAGCTTCGTTTCCTTGTCAGGCTCGCTGCTTTCCTCCGCAGCGTTTACATCATCTTCTGAGCTGTTTTGCCTTTTTACTGAGTCCATTTTAGATGCAGTGAGTGAATTATTATTCTTCTGCACATCAACATTCCCTGAGCGTGTCTTATTATCAGCACTTACCGCTGCTTCTGTATCAGGAACCAAAAGCTGCATGCCCCCAGCCACAAATATTGTTATGACTATCGCTGCACAAATGACTATTGCGCCTATTTTCATGCGCCTGTCACTGTGCCTTGCACGTTTTATGCCTCCCTGCCTTCTATCAGTTTTCTTATGTGTCTTTCCCATTGTTTTCCTCTTACTATTACAGCTTATCAACTTCATCCATCCAGATACGTCCGCACGCATCCGAAGGCATCCTTAGGTCTCCTCTCGGTGAGACCGCCACTGTTCCTACCTTTGGTCCATCCGGCAGACATGAGCGCTTGAACTGCTGTGCGAAAAATCTGCGATAGAAGTTCTTAAGCCATTTGAGAATAAACTCATCATCATATTTTCCTTCAAATGCTATCCTTGCAAGGCGGTAAACCTTGGCAGGAGCATAGCCGCAGCGCAGCATATTGTAAAGGAAGAAGTCATGCAGCTCATAAGGCCCCACAAGATCCTCTGTCTTCTGTGAAATCTTACCGTTTTCAGGTGGTAAAAGCTCAGGAGAAACAGGTGTATCAAGCACATCAATAAGTGTACTTTCCAGCAAATCGCTGCCGCAGGTATCTGCATAGTATTTTACCAGATGGCGCACCAGAGTCTTTGGAACCGATGCATTTACAGCATACATGGACATATGGTCTCCGTTGTAGGTAGCCCAGCCGAGTGCCAGCTCTGACAAATCTCCTGTACCTATAACCATTCCGTTTTCCTTGTTTGCGATATCCATAAGTATCTGTGTGCGCTCGCGCGCCTGTCCATTCTCGTATGTGACATCATGCACAGACGGATTCTGTCCGATATCCCTGAAATGTATATTTACGGCATCCTTTATATCCACCTCGATAAATGTAGCTCCAAGGCATTTAATGAGATTTACCGCATTGTCATATGTGCGGTCTGTTGTTCCAAAGCCCGGCATAGTAACTGCCGCTATATCCTTGTGATCCTTTCCCAAAAGGTCAAATGCTCTTACCGTGACAAGCAGTGCCAGTGTGGAGTCGAGTCCTCCTGAAATACCGATAACCGCGGTCTTGCAGTTGGTATGCTCTAATCTCTTTTTAAGCCCCATAGCCTGAATCATAAGAATCTCATCACAGCGTCTGTCCCTGTCTGTCTTATCTGCAGGAACAAAAGGAGCCGGATTTACATAGCGGCTAAGAGTGGTATCCTTTACCTCAAGATCAAACTCAGCCCATCTGTGATCATCCTCGACAACAAATGTTGTCATCCTGCGCCTCTCAGTCTCTATTCTTTCTACATCAAACTCGCTGTATATAGTCTCATTTGTAAAGCGCTTTGACTCGGCAAGCACATTTCCGTTTTCACAGATGAGATTGTGTCCTGAGTAGACCACATCCTGTGTGGACTCACCGTCTCCCGCTGACGCATAAATATATCCACAGATTAATCTGGCAGACTGTCCGCTCACAAGCTCTCTCCTGTATATTGCCTTGCCTGTCACCTCATCTGATGCAGACAGATTTACAATCACAGTGGCACCAGACATCGCGTGTCTGATGCTCGGCGGGTTCGGAGTCCAAAGATCCTCACAAAGCTCCACCGCTATCTTAAGCTTTGGCAGCTGCTTGCAGCTAAAAATAAAATCAGTATCTACAGACACCTGCTGTCCATTTTTCAGTGTGACATATGTGCTTAAGTTTTCTCCCGATGCAAAATGCCTTGCCTCATAAAACTCATTGTAATTTGGCAGAAATGTCTTTGGCACCATGGCAAGCACCTCTCCGCGCGATACAACTGCCGCCATATTGTAGAGCATGCCGTTTATCTCATATGGAAGCCCTATGAAAAATATGCCGTCAAGGCTCCTGCTGTAATCAGCTATCCCTATAAGCTCATCCTCTGCTGCAGCAATGAGCTTATCCTGCCAGAAAAGATCCTGACAGGTGTATCCGGTAATGCAAAGCTCCGGGAAAACAACCACCTTTGCCCCGTTGTCAGTGCTCTCCTTCATAAGAGCTTTAATAAGCTGTCCGTTGTATACAGTATCAGCTACCTTTACCTTTGGTGTCGCTGCAGCGACCTTTATATATCCGTCCTTCAATTAGCGCATCTCCTTCAACTCATCCACCGTAAACTCATATGCCTTATTACAGAACTGGCACTTTACCTCGATGCTCTCCCCATCATTGATGATGTCATCGAGATCTTTTTTGCTGAGCGTCGAAAGTGCGCGGGATACCCGCTCCTTGGAACAGTCACAGACAAATGCTGCCGGAATTTTGTCGGTGATTTCCAAGCCGAAATCTCCGAGAATTTCTTCGAGAATTCCTTCCGGTGTCAGTCCTCGCTCCAGCATCATAGTCACAGAATCGATCTCTGCAATACGCTTTTCCAGTTTTTCAATGATCTCGTCACTCGTAAACGGCATAAGCTGAATAATAAATCCCCCGGCCTGACGCACCGTGTTGTTTTTGTTCATCAGCACGCCCAATCCTACCGCAGACGGAATCTGCTCGGAAGTTGCAAAATAATAGGTTAAATCTTCTGCAATCTCTCCTGTCTGCAGCTGACACTGTCCCACATATGGCTCTTTTAGTCCCATATCTTTGATGACGCTCAAAATACCGAGATCCAGCGCGCCCCCTACATTTAAATGTCCGTCTTTGTTTGGCGGAAGTTCCACAATCGGATTATTGACAAATCCCTTGACATGTCCATTGGCGTCCGCAGTAACGGTAAGTCCCCTGGCCGGACCGCTGCACTGAATCTGCAGGGTCAGAAGATCCTTTTCCCCTTTTAACATTGTTCCCATCATCGCACCGCCGGACAACAGACGTCCCAGGGCTGCCGTCATGATCGGGGACGTATTGTGATCCTGTCTGGCGGTCTCCACCAGATCCCTCGATGTAATTGCAAATGCCCGGATTGCGGCACCTGCTGCGGTTGCTCTAACAATATAATCTGCCATGTATCATTTCTCCTTTATTCTTTTCTTGTAACAAATGTGATACGCTCACTGTCGGCTTTGACCCCGGCGTCGGTGTAATCATCATACATTCCTTCACAGACCAGTCCCGCCTGCTGCAGAAAATCCACTATCTGTTCCACCTTATAATTTCTCTGATAGTGTGTTTCCGCATATCGGCGGTACAGCTCTCCCGCTTCCGGGATAAACAGTGTCAGGTCATATTCATTGATTCTGGTCTCTTCGTCATAATAATTTTCCCAGATAAAACTTCCTTCCTGCCTGCTCTCCGCAAATGTGTGATCTCCAAGAAGCTGTTCGTATTTATAGGCGGTATTCATATCAAAGATAAATACTCCACCGCTTTCCAGACAGGCGGCAACCCGCCGGAATGCATCGGAAAGTTCCTGTGGCTCAAGCACATAATTGACACAGTCACAGGTACAGCAGACTGCCCGCACACATCCATCCAGTTCGAGTGTCTGCATCTCCTGCAGCAGATAAAGAATCGGCGGATCTGTCTGCTTTTCCATGGCTTTCTGCAGCATATCCACAGAAACATCCACACCGGTCATATCATACCCACAGGCAGCCAGTCTCCGGGTCAGTTCTCCGGTTCCGCATCCCAGATCCAGCACCGGTCCGTCTGCAATTCCATGCTTTTTTAATGTCTCACAAATATATGCACACCATTCATCATAGGGCACATTATCCATAAACAGGTCGTAAACCTGCGCAAAACCCGTATACGCGTCCATTCTTTTCCTCCTGCTTTGTATCATAGTTTAGCAAGTTTTTATGGCAAAAGCAAGGTTGATTATTCTTCCCGAAACCTTTATACTGAATGCATAAGTTGAAATACAGAAAGGATTTTCCATGCCTGACAACTACGAACATTATATTTCCAAAAATATTCAGGCCTTCTATCGCAGAAGACTTTTTTCTCCAATGATATATCTGGTTTTGCTTGCAGTTCTCTGGATCGTATTTCCACTGGGTGCCATGCTGCGGCCTGCACAGCTTTCCGACAATACCAAAATTGCGGACGCCTACAAGAACCATCACCGTTATGTACGCATGACCTTCACAGATCTGAAATTCAGCGGATATACCTGTGAAACCTATGGACAGACCCGCGGATATTATTATTACACCACACAGAAAAATAATTGCAGCATCATTCTCCTTACCCCGCATACATGTGAGGAAGGACTCCCTACGATCGACCGTCTGACCGTCACCGGCCGGATCGTCAAAGGAAAAGAATCTTATCTGGCACTTTTGTCCCAGCTTTCCTCTGACCTGAACTGGACCGAAACCGGTATCCGCAATCAGCTGTCTTCGTATTATTTCAGTGAGCCTGACTATCATTTAACCACGACGCGCATTTTATTCTTCGCGTATTTCGGTTCCATGATTTATACCGTCCTGTATCTTCTGATCTGTATGGTCTATATCCGGTTCCCGGTGCTTTCCCCACCGTGCCAGAACCTGATCGTCTTCGGACATCCGGGTCAGATTCTCGCCGAGGCCGAGGAAGAACTTGCAACACTTCCACAGCTGGCAACGGAGGATATGTTTATTACCGAACATTATTTTATCATGACATCACCATATGGAAATGCCATTGTGCCTATTCAGGAGATTCTGTGGATCTATAAACATTCGACGCTCCACAAAATGCTCTGGTATCATTTCAGCATCTCTTATACCATGCATATTACCGCAAACAAACATATGTATGTAAACTGTCCGAAAAATACCAAATCCGATATTGACGGTATTATGGATTACCTGGCAGAAGCCAATCACAACATTCTGGTAGGTTTCAATGAAGAAAACCGCCTGAAAGTCCAGGCGGTTCAGGGAAAACCTTTCCATATTGAAAAATTCTATGCGTTATTGCGCCGCCGTGTCTAAAACATACAGGCTTTGCTTCCGATTTCATAATCCAGATTTTCATAGGCTTCCCTTACCACGGGAAGCCTTTCTTTTTCTTCCGGCGGTAATTCATGTTCAGAAAGTATCTTTATATTCTCCTCAATCTGTGCAATATCATAGGTATCAAATCCATACTTTAACCCTTTCCAGCACAGTCGTCGCTGCTCTTCATCCATCATGGGGAGTTTTCCCTGCCGAAGTATGTGACCACTCTCCGGTAAATCTTTGGTCTCCTGTTTTATTTCTTTCACCGTCCCCCGCAGCTGCTCTAAGAAGATATGCAGATTCCGGTTTATAAAGGCACGGTTTTCGGTCTTTGCCGCCATCTCCATAATTTCTGCCTGCTGGGCAATCTCCTCTTTTCCAATCTGGCGGCTGATCCCTTTGATTCCATGAACTTTTGTCTGAAACATATGCAGATCCCGCTGGACATATTCCGGAAGTTTCGGAAGTAAACCCTCCACCTCTTTCCAATAAGATTCCAGCGTACGGATATCCGCAGCGTTCCTCTGCCCTGTGGCTTTCGCCTTCTTTGACGCATCGACCGGATTCGGAAGTTCCCTGTATCTTACCGGAATTCCGGTTTCTAAAACCTGCCTCATCCGCTGCAGCCGGATCGGTTTCGGCATAAAATCGGTAAATCCATGCCGGATGGAACGGCTTCTCACTTCGTCAGAAATATCCGCTGTCATAAGAACAAGCGGTGCATGACTGTATCTTTGTATCTGATCCGCCGTCTCAAATCCGGACATTCCCGGCATCATCTGATCCAGAATGATCATCTGGTATTCCCGTTCTTTTACCATCTGTACAGCTTCTTCTCCTGACACCGCCAGATCCAGTATAAACTTCCATGGAGCCGCAAGTTCCTGAAAAATCACCCTGTTTGCTTCCATATCATCCACCAGAAGGACACGTGCCCGCGGATAAATCCAGTTCGGCTGTATTTCTTCGACCTGCGGATCATTCTGTTCTTTTAATATTTCCCGTCCGATGTTTCTCGGCTCTGATATCTCAGCCATAACCTGTTTCTGATAAAACCCAAAAGATACGCGTGTCCCTTTTCCCGGATCACTCTCTGCTCTTACCCAGCCATGCATCATTTCTACGAGCTGTCTGACAATTGACAGACCCAGGCCAAAGCCCTCTACCCCCATATCCTCGGAGAACGAAACATATTCCGCAAATACCTGTGCAAGTTTTTCCTTTGTCATTCCCACGCCGGTATCTTCCACACAGCCGTCAAACCATACCTGTCCTTCTTCCATCTTACAGTGGAGTGACAGCGTGATCGTTCCCTGTTCCGTAAACTTGCAGGCATTCGATAAAATATTCTGAAAAATCTGTGCCACACGTAAATAGTCCCCACTTACCTGCTCCGGAAACCGGTCCAGAAACCTCACGGTAAATACGATATCTTTTTCCCGGATATTCAGCAGACAAAGACGGGCCTGTTCCTCGATCATCTCATAAAAATTGTATGTTTTGTCTTTGAGCGTCAACATTCCTGCTTCCAGCTTCGAATATGCAAGGATGGTATCCACCTGTTCAAGCAGATTATTTCCCGCGATACGGATATATTCAAGAATGTTTTTGCTCTCATCCGGAAGATTCTGCCTTTTTAAAATGTCCGAACCTCCGATAATCGCATGCAGCGGACTGCGCAGATCATGACTGACCGATGCCAGAAAACGGCTTTTTAAAAATGACTGTTCTTCTGCTTTCTTTTTCAGATCCTCCATCAGAACCGTTTCCTTCTTTTGCTGTGTGATGTCGAGCAGAGTAAGAATATATCCTCTCACCACATTTTCACTGCAGACCGGATGCAGCTGACACCTGCAATAACTTTCTTTCCACTGAACCACATAATCCTGATCCGGGTCTTTACTCCAACGCATCATTTTGGTATAAAAAGGGTACTCCTGCGGATCGTCCGTCAGTTCCCCCACAATTTCCGGAAACCATCGTCTGGCACTGGCATTGGCATCCCGGTAACGCATTCTGTTGTCAAACAAAAACGTAGGGATATCACTGATATTATAAAAGTTTTCCCGGATAATGTTCGTCACATTGGATAATCTTCCCGTCATCATCAGATAAAAGACAATCAGACAGGAAATTTCAAAAGCTCCCGGCACCAGAAATTCTTCCGCTTTCGGCGTAACTGCGCGAAACAACATTGCAACTCCCGGAAGTGCCATGCCAAGATACAACATATCATTTACATGTCCCTCCCAGACAGAAACCTCGCTTTTCACTCTCACATAAGTAGCCAGCCCCAGAAGAATTCCCGTATAACAAAGCAGCGCAATCCGAAACGCATCCTGATACGTCTCGCGCTGCGCAGCACGTATAATCAACATGGAATTAAACAGCACCAGACTGCAGAACAAAATCACTTCCGTCCTGAGTTTCAGCTGGAATTTCATAAAATCACCCACATAATGAATCATAAGATACAGCATGTGAATGGCCAGTAAATCTGTCAGTATACGAAGTGTCTGTGCCTCTCCCGTAACATAATAGGTAATGCGATAAAAACTGTTCAATGCAATCAGCCCTAAAACCAACGGCAGCAGCCGGTGTTCCCTTGCGTGAAACCCGCTGCTGACATAACTTTGTAATACAAACAGTGTAAAAAAAAGACAGATCAGATGGAAAACCAGTCCCATATCCGTTTTACCTCCAACCACTAAATATCCGCTCTACTTCGGATTTGATATAAATGGCTTTATATGGCCGCACAATATATCCTGCCGCATGCAGTCTCCGACAGGTCATTACCGTATGCGCATCACACATGGCCGTGACAAACAGAACCGGTATCCTTCCCCCTGTGAGCTTGTTTGCTCTCATGGTAGTCTCGATTCCGTTCATTTCCGGCATATCAACATCCATAATGATCAGATCCGGAAACTCATTGTGTTCCAGATAATGCAATGCCTGTTTTCCGCATTTACAGAGAATGACGGTATACTCATCCTCGAGAATTCCACGCATGGCATCCAGATTAGTCTTCATATCATCTACGATCATGATTTTTTTTCTGGCAGTTTCCTGAACCATCTTCTTTCTTTCCGGCTCTTCCGAATCTGGAGAAACCGTATCAAGATATTCCGGTGGAAGAATCGTAACATTTAAGTTTTTATTTTCCATCAGATCCAGTTTGGTCCCATCCGGCATATTCAGAATCGGTCGCAGATTATGCGGTCCTTTGTTTTCATAGATCAGGCCCTTACGTCCATCCGACAGATTTACCTCCGTCCCTCTCGGAAACAGCGGAACCCGCTCCATAAACACTTCCACAACATTTTTGTCAAACATGATGCCACAGGCTCCCATGAGATACTCTACCGCCTCATAAGGGGAATATGGTTTCTTATACGGACGTCTTGATGTCAGCGCATCATACACATCCGCCACATGTACAATTCTTACGGAGAGTGACTGTTCATCTCCCATCAGCCCCTGTGGGTATCCGCTTCCATCTACATTTTCATGATGAAGAAGTACCGTCTGCTTGATATGCGCCGAAATATTCCAGCGCTTCGAAAGCAGCTGGTACGAACGGGTCGAATGGGTCTTCATCAGCTGGTATTCATCCGGTGTCAGCCTGCCCGGTTTGTTTAGTATTTCCTTTGGAATGGCAAGCTTTCCCAGATCATGCAAAAGAGCCGCTGTAACCAGATAATTCAGATCGCGTTCACTCATTCCCATCCCCATACCGATCACACAGCAGAGCACAGCAACATTCACCGAATGTGCATATGTGTAATCATCGTATGAGCGCAGATCCGTCATATCCAGACACACATTTTCCCTGGACAAAAGATTCTCCACAATCTGTTGTGCAATCTCGGCACAACGGTCAATATCATTCTCCTGCACACATTTAAACCCTTCCTGGCGCAGTTTTTCCGGTATTGTTGCTTCGATGTAAATATCTTTCGACTGTTCATCCTCGATATAGACACCGCTAAATCCGTATTCGTTTAGTTTATTGATATAGGAAGCCGTCAGTTCACAGCCGCTTCCCACCATGGTACGTCCCATGGAATCATATAAATCATACGCAAGACACATTCCCGGTCTGGCATCTTCAATGGAAACAAAACGCATAAAGCCTCCAATTATAACTACAACTTAAATCATAACCAGATAAATTGCTGCAAGTGAAATTACAATCTGAATGATGGCAAAGCGAAATACCACCTGGGCATTGGACCACCCACCCTTTTTTCTTACATGGTCGTGGATCGGTGTGATGGTATTCTTTAGAATATGTATCTTTAAGAACCGAAGCAGTGAAACCTTTACCAGACCAAGACCACCATCTGCGATAAGTACCGCAGCAACCAGCAGGTACATAAACGGGCTGTGCATCTTCAATACTGCAATGGCAATAAAAATACCCATTGCACGTGATCCGGCATCTCCCATAAGAAGCTTGCTCGGTGTTGCGTTATACCACAGATATCCCAGCAGACATACCGCAAACAGTAAAATACAGTAATTGAAAGAATCATTGACTTTTAAAATATTGTCAAGAACAAACACACTCATCAACGTGATAATGGTCAATGTTCCCGACAATCCATCCACACCATCCGAACAGTTGGTAACATTGATGGAAACCCACACCAGAATAACGGTCAGAATGGCAAATACAACCGGTGGAATCACGATGGTCGTTCCCGTAATGGCAATGGTGATCTCACTGGAATTGTAATGCAGATAGGAAATGGCTACAACGACTGCCACTGCCAGATCCAGAATTCCCTTTAAATACTCTCCCCATGGTTTTTCTGCGGCATCATCAAAGAATCCAGTGAACATTTCGATGACGATCAGCACCAGATAAATGATAATTTCCTTATTCATTTTGCCAAACAACAATGCGGAAACAACAAAAGTCAACACAAAAATAATACCCGCACCTCTTGGTTTTCCTGCGGAAAGAGCTCCATCATGTGCATACTGTCTTCCCATGTCCTTCGGCAGATACCCGTTTAATTTTGCAATTGCAATACAGGTCGCTGCAAAAGCAAATAAAACACCGATAAAAGCAACCAGTGCGTGTTCATATGTTCCTAATAAGTATATCATTTTATCCTCCTTCGGGCTTTCACCCAATTTAATTATATTAGGAGACAGGAAAAAAGTAAAGTTTTTGCTTGCATTTTTATCGAATTGTGTTATTATATACTCACACGCGTCAAAGCGTTAAAGTGTAAAAGATTCAAAGAACCACAAGGAGGAAACAAAAATGGCTCAAAAAGGAGACTTAATGACAGCACGTTCCGATATTCGTGTATTGGACGCAACCATTCGTGACGGAGGACTCGTAAACAACTTTATGTTCTCCGATGACTTTATCAACGCACTCTACCGCACCAATGTAAAGGCCGGCGTTGACTATATGGAGTTTGGTTATAAAGCTTCCAAGGAGCTGTTTGACGTAAATAAATTCGGCAAGTGGAAGTTCTGTGATGAAGAATCCATCCGTGAGATCGTTGGTGACAACAACTCCGATATGAAGATTTCCGTCAT
>OHTH01000269.1_pt1 | contig 40408 bp, 34 predicted proteins | sample 1578831 | NCBI WGS metagenome assembly OHTH01 (sample SAMEA3879590, study PRJEB24766) | human gut metagenome | biome: human-associated habitat; feature: feces | place: USA | collected 1985/1987 | reverse complement strand
GATTGAATTTCAATTATTTCAAAGAACTCTTATGATTTTTTAGTGGACACTAATGCATATCTTTATAAAATTAATACCGTAGCGTCGCTGATAATTCGCCTGTTGGCTGCTATCGCGTCGCAACATTGATTCAATCTGACAAGCGTTATGAGCACCCTACATGAAGAAATAGAGCAGAAAAGTAAAGAAATAATAACTGACAATTACAGCATGTCGGTTGGTGAAATTATCAGTATGTATCGGGAAGGAGATCTTGACATTCATCCAGAATTTCAACGTTTTTTCCGGTGGACCGATTCTCAAAAATCAAGACTGATAGAGTCTTTTCTATTAAATTTTCCAGTTCCACCAATTTTTGTTTATCAACGCACAGATGGAGTTTGGGATATAGTTGACGGGCTCCAGCGTGTATCCACAATACTTCAATTTGTAGGAATATATAAAAAAGAAGATGGAGCGCTAATGGCTCCCCTAACCCTTGAAGGCACAGAACTATTACCAAGCATGGCCGGTAAAAAATATGCAGACGATAATCCCGACTGCGATTTCGGTGAAGCGGAACGACGTTATTTTAAGAAAGCGCGGTTAGGAGTTATCATTCTTAAGAAAGAGAGCGATGCAACTGGCCAATATGAGGTGTTTCAACGTCTCAACACAGGTGGCACATCCCTGTCTCCTCAAGAAGTTAGGAATTGCCTGATGGTAATGACTAATAGGGATCTGTTTAAAAAAGTAAAGGATATGAGTGAGTATCCGAGCTTTGTCGGCTCTCTCCCTCTCAACGACAAAGCTGTCGAAGAGAGAATGGACATGGAGATTGCTACCCGTTTCATTTGTTTACGTCATGAGGACCCTGATTATTTCAAAAAGGTAGATGATTTCAGTGACTACCTCAATAACAAGATTACCAGTCTGTTCAAAGACGAGACTATAGATTGGGAGCTTGAGAGACAGATTTTCGAGAAAACATTTGATGCGATATACGACACCATGCAAGATGAAGCTTTCTGCCGTTATCTCATCGAGGACAATAAATTCAAGGGCGGCTTCTATGTGCCAGCTTTTGAGTTCATCGCTGTTAGTATCGGTCGTCATGATGGAAACGTAGACAAACACCATCTGAGGGAACGAATCATACAGATCTGGAAAAAAATAAAAGACGAAAAACTTTCATGGCAAGGACGCAATCATCGCAAACGAATTGCAGAAACCATATCTCTCGGAGAACTGCTTTATGAAAATAAGGAGCAAAAGTGAACTGTTAGACAGGATTGATGATGAGTACGCATGGCGGTTTCATGAGATTGTATCCATGAAAACAGAGATACAGAGCATGAAATCGTCAAGTCGGTTGTTGTATCCGATGGTCCGGTCCATGGTCATGCTGTCCTATGCCCACTGGGAGGGATTCGTGAAGTACGCCACGAAGTATTTCCTCAAGTACCTGTCAGGCCTAGGGTTGGACCAAACTCAAACTCACCCTGCGCTGATAGCATCCTCTCTAAACTATGCTCTGAACTACAGAGGGACAGCCGAGTCTAACCGATTGATTTATAAATTACTCACAGACACACACTTTAAGCCTGAATATCAAGAGGACGCCATGGTTGATCCCAAAAGCAACCTTAATTTTGAGGTTTTGGAGATAATAAGCACTAACATTGGGATTGACATCTCAGTCCTGACAATAAAAAGCAAGAAAATAGATGAAATCATGCTTGGACGCAGGAATAAAATGGCTCATGGTGAAATGGATTATCTTGATAAAAATTACGGAATTGAAGTGGCTGACATTTCGATTTCCATAATGTCAGAATTCAAGAACTTGCTTCAAAACATGATAGCTACCGATGGATTCAAGCGGCAGTAATTGTCAGACCCGTCAACTACCCCCACCCTTGCACGTACAAATTGGCAGTTTGAACGTGTCTCTGTTCTTTTATGTCTTGTGCTAAAACGTACCGTATAAAAGTTTGTCATCCCAGGTCATAATCAAAAAAAGCCTGCCGGGGGGAGCCGGCAGACTTGCATATGAAATAGCGTCGAAGTTCGTTTACAGCCGGGTCAGCCGATGCTGCGCATAAGGTTGAGGGCATCGACATAAGCGGCGATTCCCGCGGCAACGGAGCGTGCGTCCGACATCGTGTGAACCACAGTGGCCTGATTGCCCGAAACATCGCCCCCGACAAACACCCCCTTGCGGGTTGTCATGCCATAGGGATAATCGCGCGTCAGCACATAGCCGTTTTCATCAGTCTCGATGCCTGTAGTGGTCGAGACAATGCGGCTTGCCGGACGGCTGCCCACGGCAAGAATCACCTTGTCGGCCCCGATTTCGGCTGTCGTGCCGTCAGTCTCCAACGTCAGACTCGTCAGCTGCGAATCCTCAATGTTGATTGACTTTATGGCGGTATTCCACATGAATTTCACGCCCTCGGGCACGGCATCGTCGTACTCGGCACGCAGAGCGCTCATGCGTGTGATGTCGCGGTGATAGAGAATCGTCACCTCCGCTGCATCGAATCGTAGCGCCGCGCGGGCGGCATCGATTGCCGTGTTGCCGCAGCCTACCACGAACACTCGGTCGCCTTGTTTCACCGGCACCTCGCTGCGGTCAATCAGCCCGGCACCGTGAGCCATGCGCTGGTCAATAACGGAATCAACCTCATCCCGTCGGTGCTTGATTGGGCCGGTGCCGCTACTCCGGCCGACCTCAAAGGCCGCAGCCTGCGTTATGCCGTGGAAAATCCGGCAGCCGAATCAGCAAACGATTATGTGGTCTGCGAAACAGTCTTCGCGCAGACAGGTGGCACCAATGGCTGGGCGCTCCGTACACCCCACTATAAATATGTGCTGTATGAAGCCGGTGCCAACCGCGAGATGCTTTTTGACATGGACAATGACCGTCTGGAAATGACGAATCATGCCGTTGAAAGCCGCTATCGTCCGGAACTGTTGCGTCACCGCGAATTGCTTCGCAAATGGATGGAGGAGAATCTGCCGCAGGTTGAATATCCCATGACCAAACTTATTCCTGTGAAGTGATATTGATTTTTCCAAATTTAAGAACCACCTCAAGGGTCGCGGCGTTGCATAGTTGAATGTCTAATCTTTCTAAACTTAACAACTATGACACACGAACATGAGCGTCCCGCTCTCCATCTCGCTTTCAAGATTGCAAAACTCGCTTTACGCGCCGCATCTGTGGCAGCCGCATTCTGCATTGTGAACGAAATCCATCATGTTCACAAGAGCATCGAAGCGTACAAGCGCTGACATTTGCACACACCACAAGACTTTTTAATCCACGACACTCAACAGGGTGGTCTGCCACGCGCCGACCTCCCTGTTGGATTTTCTCCACCACAATCCAACACCAAGAAGAAACGTACGACATCCATCATTATCATTCTCTGACTACCACCCGATTGCGCATCTCATAAATAAAAAAATATAGTTCTCTAAAAAATTTTGATGTTGCATTTTTCAAATCAACTTTAAATCTGATATACTTTTGCCGGAAACAAATATAATTTATCAATGAAAAAAATATCAACACCACACATCATCAATGCTATTAGTGATATGGCACATACTTATAGTATAATCAACACCTTAGATTCAGGATTTGATTTATATCTCTCTGGCGAGCCATTGGTATATTGTATCTACCTTACCGCTAAAATATATTTTTCTCTGGGACTTGTGAGTCACGTTGTAATATATAGCGTCGAGTTTGTTATATTGCCTCAACTATACGAAATAATTGCGACTCTAGCTGCCTTAAAAAAGATAAAAGTGGCAACATACAACGTAGCCAGTACATCTAATACTAATCCCAAAAACATCCGAAGATGCCGGGATACGGAATTCTGCAGGAAAATCCCTAATTTTGTCACATGGATAAAAAGACAAACCACGCAAATTTATAACAATGGAAATCAAAAATAACCAAAGGATCATTGTCTGCGGCAGGACTGTGTGTCTGGTGGCCGGCATTATTGCCATGCTCTGCGGCATATACTGGATTGTCAGGGCGTTGATGTTCGATGACACCAATCTTCCCGCCATGCTTTCGGCCATCACCTGCGGACTCCTTCTCACCCTTTACGGGCGTCGGCGCTGACCCCACCACCCTACATTTTGCTTATGCGTATCCTTCGATGCACCCCAGCCGACTATCCTGCACTTGCCGCCATATGGGAGCGGTCAGTGCGTGCCACCCACCATTTTCTCCCCGAAAGTGAAATTGCCGAAATCCGCGATGCACTCGTCCCCGCCTATTTCCCGCATGTCAACCTCTATGCCGCTTTCGAAAACACGATTCCAATTGGCTTCATAGGCTTGTGCCGCGAATCAATAGAGATGCTGTTTATTGACAGTGACCGCTTCGGACAAGGCATCGGCTCGGCTCTTATAGAATTTGCGAAACAACATGGCGCCGTTGAAGTCGATGTCAACGAGCAAAATCCATCCGCCCTGAAATTTTATCTGTCGAAAGGATTCCACGTTGTCGGGCGCAGCGCCACCGACGAAGCTGGGCGCCCCTACCCCATCCTGCACCTTTCATTGCAACCGGCCCCAAATCATATTCCAATGCCACCGTTTTAATCGGCTCATGTATAGGTGTCCCCACCCTATCAGCAGGTAGCAGCTTAATAAATTCATGAAAGCAATATGCTCCGGCTTCATGCGCATTTGGATTGATCAGAAACCCAATCATCGCCGAATGATTTCCTTTTAAAACATTTTTACTGCCATCTATCCCGTTCAAGCACCAGCGAACCTCCATACCCCTATTCACCCAGGAAAAGCTATATCTTCAATCGGCAATTCCCCTAATGATTCGATTCTTCAATTTGCCAACCTCAAAACAATTGGCTATATTTGTATCATAATAATGGTAGTATTACGATGCAGCATTCAAATAATAACACTATATTATCTGTATTAGATAGCTTTGAACTGGATAATGCAGACGACATTGCCCGGCAGGTTGCGGAGAATTTCCGTAAACGGCGAGTGGAGAAGAATATCACCCGGCAGCGTATTTCCGAACTGTCGGGAGTCCCTTTGTCTACCGTAGCCCGCTTCGAGCAGAAAGGGCTGATAGCATTTGAATCGCTTATCAAGTTGGCGATGGCTCTGGGGTATGCCTCGGATGTTCGCGGTCTGTTCGGCACCTCTAAATATACCACAATGGAAGAACTTGATATGATTCGTCGCAAAAGTGGCGACAAAAGAGCTTACGCTAAAAACCTGAAGAAATGAGAAAGACCGAGAAGCTTAAAGTCATGTTTCGCGGCCGGATGGTCGGCACATTGTCGCTTACACCGGATAACCGTCTGAATGTCTTTGAATACGACAAATCATGGCTCGCCAACGGATTCAGCATATCTCCGCTTGAACTGCCGCTAAAGCCCGGAGTATTTATTGCCAAACCCCAGCCGTTTTATGGCAATTTCGGCGTTTTCGAAGACAGTCTGCCAGACGGCTACGGCCGTTATCTTCTTCACAAAGCATTGCTGCGCAAAGGCATAAACGATTCTGACCTGTCATCATTAGACCGGCTCGCCATTGTAGGCGATAACGGAACGGGCGCACTCACCTACTCTCCGACGATTAAGCTTGAGCAGGAAGAACCTGTAACCGATTTCGACAGGCTTCAGCAGATTGCTCTTGAAGTATTAAAAGAACAGCAGGACAACGATGCCGGATTGTTGCTCTACAATAGCGGCAACAGCGGCGGCGCACGTCCCAAAGCGATATTTTCAGACTCCGAAGGACACTGGATTATCAAGTTCAGACATACTTACGACCGGGCCGACATGGGAATTCAGGAATACAGATACAATGAAATTGCACGGAAATGCGGAATCATTGTGCCAGATTTTCTCCTTGTCAACGGGCGCTACTTCGCATCCCGGCGATTCGACATTGACAGCGACGGCAAACGGCTTCATACAGCAACGGCAGGTGGCTTGTTGTGCATATCGCTGAGGGAACCATTTATGGACTACTCAAATCTTCTCGCACTCACGGGCTACGTCACACAAAGCCGTGAAGATGTTGAGCAGATGTATCGCCGCATGCTGTTCAACTATCTTACCGACAACAAGGATGATCATTGCAAGAATTTCAGTTTCTATGTAGTCAGAGATTCCTACTCCGGAGCCTGGCATTGGCGGTTGGCACCGGCCTACGACCTCACGCTCTGCACAGAAGGATACAACGGAGAACACGCAACATCCGTCAATGGCACAGGCCATCCCGAATTACCCGACTTTATCGCAGTTGGCACAAAAATCAAGCTGCCCGAGACCCGATGCCGCGAGATAATCGAGGACGTCCGTTCCGGCTGCACCGGGTTAATTCGATACGACATTATGCGATGATGTGATTACCCATCTTGATTCTGTTCCATGAAAACTTAATCGGCTTCGCCACCGCGAACCGCCCTGTGGGCGATTTTCGCTATTATGTTTCGCCGAATATTTTACGTATATTTGTAACAAGAATCAGTATTCCGTCCCGAATGAATGTTATAAGTCTTAACGGAACAGACCCGCGTCTGTATGCTCTTGTGGCCCGTCTGGTCATGGATCCCGACGTGCTTCGGCAGAACAACAACTACCCTTTCAAGACCACACCGCAGCACACATGGCACCTCTGCCTTGACAACGGAGAGGTGGCAGCCTTCATGCCGGTCAAGACTACCCCCCGTGGCCTGTCGCTCGACAATTACTACCTCCGTGACGACAACCCGGAATTCCTTGACCGCCTGCTCCGGCACATTCTGGCAATCGCTGCCGTTCCCGTGACGGCACTTGCCCACAAACGCCACGCCGGCCTGTTCGCCGGGCACGGCTTCACCGTGCGCACCCAGCTCGCAAAATATGACCGCATGTTCTGGACGCCCCCTGTGAAAGGAGGTGACAGATAATGGTACGACGGCTCAATGTCTATGAGGCCACTCAAAAAAGGCTCAAACTGATTTTCGAGAATTTCGACTATGTCTGCGTATCCTTTTCCGGAGGGAAAGACAGCGGCGTGCTGCTCAACCTGTGCGTCGACTACATACGCCGCAACCTGCCCGGCCGCCGACTCGGCGTAATGCACATGGACTATGAGGCGCAGTACAGTCAGACCACTGAATTCGTCAGCCAGCGCCTCTCGGCCGACCGCGACATCATAGAGCCATACCATTGCTGCGTCCCGTTCAAAGTGCCCACATGCACCTCCATGTTCCAGTCATGGTGGCGGCCGTGGGAGGAATCCAAACGCGACATCTGGGTGCGCGACATGCCTCCTGGATGCTACACCGCCAGCGATTTCAGTTTTTTCAACCAGGACCTCTGGGACTACGATTTCCACCGATTCTTCGCCCAATGGCTGCGTGCGCGCAAACAATGCCGCCGGATATGCTTCCTTGTAGGCATACGCACACAGGAAAGCTACAACCGTTGGCGCGCAATCTACAGCAACCGCAACTTCATGCACTTCGGCACATTGAAATGGTCCTACCGCATTGCCTCGGGTGTCTACAGCGCCTACCCGATATTCGACTGGAAAGCCTCGGACATATGGGCGGCCAACGGCCGCTTCCATTGGCCTTACAACCGCCTTTACGACCTGTATTATCAGGCCGGTATACCGGTGGGACGGCAGCGGGTGGCAAGCCCCTTCATCTCACAGGCCATCTCAACACTTGCCGTCTACAAGGCCATAGATCCATCCACATGGGGCAAGATGGTAAGCCGGGTAAACGGCGTGAACTGCGCGGCCATCTACGGCAGCACTTCTGCCATGGGCTGGAAATACATCAAATGTCCCCCGGGATTCTCGTGGAAACAATACATGGAGTTCCTCCTCAAGACTCTGCCCCCTGCTACGCGCCGAAACTATCTTGACAAGCTCCGTGTAAGCATCCGCTTCTGGCGGGAACGTGGAGGCTGCCTCGCCGAAAAGACGATCCGGAAACTCCGCGAACGCAACATCGACATACAGGTGGGAACCTCCACCGCCTACCACACCGACAAGCTTCCGGTGCGTATGGAATATCTCGACGATATCGACATCCCGGAATTCCAGGAAATACCCACCTACAAGCGTATGTGCGTGTGCATCCTCAAGAACGACCATGCGTGCAAATACATGGGATTCGCCCTCACCAAGCAGGAGAAAGTGATGAAAGAAAACGTCATGAACGCATTTAAAGCCTTGAAAAATGAGCACATTTAAAAGCCCGGTCTACAACGTCATAGCAGTGCCGGTCGAGAAGGTGGTGGCCAATAACTACAACCCCAATGTTGTGGCACCGCCCGAGATGAAACTGCTCGAGCTGTCAATCTGGGAAGACGGCTACACAATGCCATGCGTATGCTATTACATCAAGGACAAGGACCTTTATGAACTCGTCGACGGCTACCACCGCTACATGGTGATGAAGACTTCCGCACGAATCTATGAGCGCGAACACGGTCTGCTCCCCGTCACCGTGATAGACAAGGACCTCTCCAACCGCATGACCTCCACCATCCGCCATAACCGCGCCCGCGGCATGCACAACGTGGAGCTGATGAGCAACATCGTCGGAGAACTCACCCGCGCCGGCATGTCGGACAAATGGATAATGCAGCACATCGGCATGGACCGGGACGAGCTTCTGCGTCTCAAACAGATTTCTGGCCTCGCCGACCTCTTTGCCAATCATGAGTTCAGCCTCTCCGACGAGTGGGAGGACGAGGACTGACTGCACACCAACCCTATCGTTTCGTTTGCGGCATCTCCACCGTGCCCGAAACATTCACCACATCGTCAGCTGCAACCATGGCAGGCCGGTAGTCCGGCTCCCGTGTGCTCATAACCACATTGTCGAGGATCAGGCCATCCACATGTCTCACATACAGCCCCCACGCCGGCAGCTCCCCGAACATGTGGAATTCCGGATACGCGTCTATCATTTCAGGCACGGCATCGTATCGGTAAGCGCCGATATATCCCATCCCCTTGGTGCCACGCCCCGGATACGACACGCTTATGTTGCGCAGCGTGACGTTCTTAACCCTGTGTCCCGGGATGCCCGTTATACTGGCCGGAAACGGATTGTGGATGGTGTTTATATCAGGCCCGCGCAGATCATAATCGCTGTCCGGTCGGCCGAAAGGAATTTCGCACGACAGATTGCTTATCGTCACATTACTCAGTGACCCGGGCCGGTCTCCCCGGCGGTGTCCCAGACGTATGAACAGCGCATTGCCCGTATTCACCGCCGTCACCGAGTCAACCGTCACATTGTCCAGCACGGCGCCATCCACAGTCTCGAGAGCCACTGCCGAGCGGAAAGTGTCTTTGACCCTGATGTTGCGAATGGTGATGTTGCGGAATCCGCCGAACGATTCCGTCCCCATCTTCAATGCATTCGCACTGCTTGTGACAGAACAGTCGGCGATTAGCACATCGCTGTTACCCCCCGTCGGGTCAAACGATTTCAGCACAATGCCGTCGTCGGCCGAATTGATGTTGCATCCGGTGATCTCCACCCTGTGGCAGTCGGCCACATCTATGCCGTCGTTGTTCCAGTATGCACGGTTTACAAAATCTATATCCCTAATCGTCACATCGTTGCACTTGTTAAGCGAAAATCCCCAGCTGGCCGACGCACGCAGGTTCACCCCCTCCACAAGCAGGGTGTCCACCCCCTCGAAATCCAGCAGTTTCGGACGCAGAGACGGCCTCATGCGCCGCGTATTGTAATGCGGGTCAATCCGTTTGCCTATATGATGCAGACTGTCTATGGCCAGTGCCACATCAAGCCCGCGGCCATCGATAGTCCCCTCTCCTGTTATGGCTACTCCGTGGCAATCGCGGGCCACGATCAAAGCGAACTGAGGTTTGGAACATTTATCTGCCACGCCGCCGGCATCGTTGCCCGTCTCGTTGTCATAACCGTCATAGTCGTATGGATTTATACTTCCGAGCACAGTTGCCCCGCGCTCCAGATGCAGCCTCACGCCGCTTTTAAGCCGCAAAGTGCCGGTGCAGTACACCCCGGCATCCAACCGCACCACTCCCCCTCCCGGCAGTGACGCCACCGAATCAATGGCCTGCTGCAGACTGCGGGTAATCAGCACATCGGCCCCCATAGGCGCTACAGCAGAAACAGCAAGTCCGGAAAGAACAAAGGCAAGGAACAAAAGGAAACGCATGGTCGGTAAAATCTTTTTATAGACAATGTTTTTAGATGTCGCACACATCAGGCGCCTACAGGGTGACACCTGTTTTGAAAATGGCTATCTCCTTGTCGCCGTTAAGCTCGTTGCACACCTGTGCGCCCGAAGCCGTGGCAAGCAGCTTTGCAGTAAGGCGGTCAAGTGCCTCCCGCATGCTCTCCTCCTCCACGATGCTCCCGGCATTGAAGTCGATCCAGCTCTTTTTACGCGAGGCAAGCGCCGTGTTTGTAGCTATCTTCATCGTGGGCACAAACGTGCCGAACGGCGTGCCGCGGCCGGTGGTGAACAACACTATCTGACAACCCGACAGAGCCAGCGCCATGGAGGCCACAAGGTCGTTGCCGGGGGCATTGAGCAGATTCAGCCCGTGGCGCTTCACAGGCTCGGCATAGCCGAGCACATCAACCACCACGCCGCTTCCACCCTTCTGCACACATCCGAGCGATTTCTCCTCAAGCGTGGTGATGCCACCAGCCTTATTGCCCGGCGAGGGATTCTCATAAATGGGCTGTCCGTTCCTGCGGAAATAATCCTTGAACCCGTTGATAAGCCTTACCTCCGATTCAAAAACCTCGCGTGAACATGCCCGGTTCATAAGCATCGCCTCAGCTCCAAACATCTCCGGCACTTCGGTGAGCACCGTCGTGGCGCCCCAGCCCAACAGTCGGTCGGACAGCAACCCCACAAGCGGATTGGCCGTAATGCCCGACAGCCCGTCGGAACCGCCGCATTTCAGTCCCACCTTCAGTTTCGACACCGGCAGCGGTTCACGACAATCAGATGCCATACGTGCCACCAGCTCCTTTCCGAGCTTCACCCCCTCGGCAATCTCGTCGTCCACCAGCTGCGACACAAGGAAGCGCACACGGCTCTCGTCGAACGCCCCCATGCACTCCTTCAGCGCATCAATCTGATTGTTTTCGCACCCAAGCCCCACAATCAGCACACCTCCGGCATTGGGATGCACGGCCATGGCCGCCAGTGCACGGCGCGTGTTGGCATGGTCGTCACCGAGCTGCGAACATCCGTAATTGTGAGTGAAGGCGCGTATGTCCTCCACTCCGGGGGCATTGCCGCACTCGTTGCGCAGACGGTTGGCAATGGCATTCGCCACACCGTTCACACATCCCACCGTCGGGATAATCCACAGTTCGTTGCGGATGCCCATATCTCCGTCATGGCGCAGATACCCCTCAACGGTCGGCACATTGCCGGACACAACCGGTGGGACGTCCACGGCCTTGACAGGTTCATACGTATAGTCCAGATTATCACTGAGCGATGTGGCCAGATTGTGGGAATGCACCCATTCTCCTGCGGCTATCGCAGCAGTGGCATGCCCGATGGGCGAACCATATTTCACCACGTCCTCGCCGGAAGCAATGTCGCGCAAAGCGAATTTGTGTCCGCGCGGCACATCCGCAAGCAGGCGCACCCGAGTTCCGTTGTCCTCAAACCACTCCCCTGCCTTGACACCATCGGCAAGCACCACGGCCACATTGTCGGCACCGTTGATTTTCAGGAATCGTTTCATGAGCGGCTGTTCAAAAAGTTTTCAAGCGCCCCGCGCATCCCGTTGCGACGGATATCCGTCAGGAAACCGGCCACCTTCGCTGAGAATCCGGGCACATCGTGCTCGAAGTCGGCATTGAAGATTCCGCCTGAGACGATGGTCTTTACCGTGGCCGGGAGGTCGGCGTCGTTCCACACTTCCCGTATCTTCTCCACATGCGCGGCGCAGTCGTCCGGCTCGAAGCCCGAACCGGGAGCATACAGAGCAAGCAATGCGGCGAATGTAAACAGCTCATAGTCGGCCGTGGCACCACGACGGCGGTAAAAGTCCGCCACCGTGGGATAATTGCGTGTCTCCCACTTCGACAGGGAATTGAGCGATATGGATTTTAGCATATGGCGCACCGACGGGTTGAGGAAACGCTCAAGAATGCCGTCGGCGAAACGGCGCAGTTCCTCAGGGTCACCCTCTATCATGGGAAGCACCTCGCGGCGCACCATCCCGGTGATGAAACTGCTCACGTCGGTATCGCCAAACGCATCCAGCACCGTTTCGCAACCAAGCTGCAACGCCACCGGCACCATGCCTGTGTGCGAACCGTTGAGAATGCGCACTTTTTTGTCGCGGAATTCCTTTACCGAAGGCATGAACAGCACATTCAGTCCGGCCTCGTGCAATGGCAACTCACGGCGCACTCGTTCGGCCCCCTCGCCCCCGATGGCCCACACATGATAAAGTTCACCCTTCACCACCAGCTTGTCATCAAATCCAAGCCCAGCCTGAACCTCCTCTATATTGTCGGCCGGGAAGCCGGGCACGATTCTGTCGACAAGCGTGTCGCAGAATCCGCATGCCGTCTTCACCCATTCCGAGAAACCGGGTTCCAGCCCGGCCTCTGCTGCATGTCGGAGCACGTACTCGCGTAGCGTTGACCCGTTGTTCTCTATCAGTTCACAACACAGAAACAGAAGTCCCTTTTCCGGATCGCCATTGAAATGACGGTAACGCCTGTAGAGCATCGAGGTAATTTTTCCGGGAAACGTGGCCGGCGCATCGGCAAGCACATCGTCAGCTTCATAGCGTATGCCGGCCTCGGTGGTGTTCGACACCACAAACCGCAGGTCGGACGACAAGATGTAGCGTTCATAACGCTCGAAATCCGTGGCCGGCGAGAATGCATCAGCGATGCACTTCACCAGTCGGGAACACTTTTTCAACTCGCCGTTTTCAACTCCTTCAAGGCAAACGCTATACATCCCGTCCTGCTCCCTGAGCGCACGGATTCCGGCATTTTCCCTGAACCGGGGCGACACCACGGCAACCGACGTGTCCGTAACGCCGCGCTCGTTGGCAATGTCGACCATCCAGTCCACGAATGCCCGCAGGAAATTCCCCTCGCCGAACTGAAGAATCCTCACGGGACGCTCCCGTTTCTCCACAGTTGTTCTATTCAATGGTTTCATAAGCTTACCGTTTCTATGTAGCCTTTTCTATGTAGCCTTCAAATTTAATGATTTTTCCGTGAATAGATGTTATCGCCGCATGCCGTCAGTCATACAGCCGGAACATCCGCTCCATCATGGTCCATTTCTGATTGGCGGATGCTTCGGGCGAACAGCCCTGAAAACGCGACATGAACGTTTCCCATTCAGCCTGACGCGGCATCTGTGCAAGCCGTGCCATGGCACTGTCCCAGTCGAAATCAGGCGCCGTCTCAACAATCATAACCACATGACGGCCTGTGATGTACATCTCCATTTCCAGAATGCCAACAGCACGTATGCCGTCGCGTATCTCCTTCCAGTGCTTATCTTCGCCATGACATTCCCGGTAGAGCCGGATGAGCTCCGGATTGTTCTCTATTTCAAGGAACTGACAGTAGCGTTTCACCGGGCCTTCGTACCGGCGCACAGCATAGCCTTCTGTTTTCATGGCCTCAGCCTCAGAATTTCACGAGAATACGGAACACTTTTCCCGGATTCGCAGCCCATTCCTCAAGGGCCTCACCTGCCTCTTCAGGCACTACCACCCGGCTTATCAGCTCGTCCACAGGGCAGTTGCCGCGCTGCAGATAACGGATTACGGCACTGAAGTCGGCAGGCATGGCATTGCGCGAGCCGCGTATGTCAAGTTCCTTCTGTACAAACAGCTTTGTATGGAACGACACATCGGCTTTTGAATAGCCTATGCATACCACACGTCCGGCGAATGCCACCTCGTCCACAGCCATGACATACGTTGCCGGCGAACCTACAGCCTCCACTACCACATCGGGACCGAAACCGCCGGTGAGAGCCGCAAGGCGCTCATGCACATCCTCCGTGCGCGAATTGATGGTGTGCGATGCACCCAGTCGGCGCGCCAGCTGCAGCTTGTCGTCATCCAGGTCGACGGCCACGACAGTTGCGCCCCGCATAGAGGCCCGCACCACGGCACCCAGACCGATCATTCCGCACCCTATCACCATCACGGTGTCAATGTCGGTCACCGCACCGCGGTCAACGGCATGAAAACCGACGCTCATCGGCTCGATAAGCGCGCAGTCGCGCGGAGAAATACCCGGCGCAGCAATCACCTTCTGCCACGGCACAGCTACATAGTCGCTCATGGCGCCGTTGCGCTGCACACCGAATGTCTCGTTGTGCTCGCATGCGTTCGGGCGCCCTTTGCGGCATGAGGAGCACTTGCCGCACGATGTGTAGGGATTCACCGTAACGCTCATCCCTTCGGTGAACAATCCGGCCGGCACATCCGCTCCGACAGCGGCAACGGTTCCGCCGATTTCATGGCCCGGAACCACAGGTGAAATGGCCATGAGGTTACGGCCAAGATAGGTGTTGAGGTCGGAACCGCAGAACCCCACATACTCAATTTTCACCAATACACTGTCAGCAGCGGTTTCAGGCATCCGGCGTTCCACCACCTCCACCTTTCCCGGTGCAGTTATCTGAATTGCTTTCATATCTCCTTAATAATTTTATTTATCTGTTTGTCAATTGCTTTTTTTGCATCTTTATCACAAAGCCTCCGCGCGGCTGCACCGTCAGAGACTCCGGCAGACGGTCAAGGATGGATATTTCCCATTTATGTCCGTTGCCGTTTTCTGCGTCGGCAAACAATGTGGCCGGCCCCGACTGTTCCGAAACCTCCACCGCAACTTTTCCCAGGCTAATATTCCGCGAAGAATCCGTGCCGTTCACACCTGCTATGTACAGCCACCCATCTTTTTCACGGGCCAATACAACATACTCACCCGGATAGCCGCCCAGCAGCCATGTATTGTCCCATGCTGCCGGAAGGGCCGACAGGAACTCCCGCACTTCGGCTGGCTGCGCCATTATGCTTTCAGGACGGTCGGCGATATGCTGTATGCCCGACTCGAAAAGAACGGTGAGCGCCAGTTCGTGCGCATGGGTGGTGATGTGCGGATGCTGCGAATCGGAAAATGCGCAGGGCGTATAATCCATCGGTCCTACCACGTTGCGCGTAAAGGGAAGCGTGGCATTGTGGGCGGCAGCCTTGGCCGTAAACGTGGGTACATTGTTATACCACTCCGCGCCATAAACCGCCTCGGTGGTGATCAGATTGGGATAAGTGCGCTGCCAGCCGCGCGGCAATGTTGCCCCGTGGAAATTGACCAGCAGTTTATGCCGGGCCGCGCATTCAAGAAGCTCCGCCATATAGGCTATGTTCTCATTGGTGTCGCCTGAAAAGAAATCAATCTTTACTCCGCTTACCCCCAGCCTCTCGCACCATGCAAATTCGCGTTCGCGCTTTTCAGGGTCATTAAGCCTGAATTTCGGGCCGGGTGCCCCGTCGGTCCATCCTACCGACGAGTTGTACCATATCATCGGTTTTATCCCGCGCGAGCAGGCATACCCGATGGCATCCTCCACGGTTTTGCCATTGCCCATCTCGTCCCATTCCGCATCGATCATCACATACGGCAACCCGAGGTCGGCGGCGAAATCAATGTAGCGTTTCACTATCGTGTAATCGCTCGAACCGTGATTGTAGGCCCAGTAGACCCACGAAGCCACACCGGGATGTATCCACGAGGTGTCAGTGAGCACCGACGGTGCGGAATTGTCGGTGACCAGAGTCGATTCCACAACATCTCCGAGGCTCCCTGCTATCAGCGTCTGCCATCCGGATTCACCTTCGCCGTCAGGCTTTATCAGGAATTCACCCCGGCTGCCGGTGGCATGCAGGCTCGCAGCCGCCGATTCCGGCTCAATGCCGGATTCCGTAAGCAGGGCAAAAACGCCGTGGCCATATTCGAACAACGCCGGATAGCCCCAACGTGAGCCTGCTGCATGAACAACGTCCTTTTCAAAATATCCTTCATAGCAGTCCACCCACTTCTGCAGCCACCAGTGCTCGGGATGCACGCTAACCGCCGATTCTCCGCTGTATTTCCATGCCACCCCGTCGTTGTACAGACGCATGGAAAGCTCCTTGCCGTCGGCACACCGGAAATCGGCACTGTTGTACCGGTTCACACAATGGCGGCGCTTACCGGCAACCATAGTGTAATCCACAGCATAAGGTCCGGAAGTGTCTGCCTCTGCCACCGGCCCGACGAGCAGTGTCAGCAGTCTGATATCACGTCCGTCCGCTCTGTATTTTATCACGATTCCGGTTCCTGGCTCGACATCGGCACTGATTTTCCCGTCAGGCGAAGTATATGCCGACACCTCGGCCGTAGCCAGCACTATAAATATAGCTGTCAGGATTCTGCAAATTGTATTTTGTAACATGGTGTTATGTGGTATGTATGATTATGTCCCGTTGATTTTGCGGTATATATCTCCCTCATTCCACACGGAAAACGACTGCCAGCCGGAGGTCTGCATCCTCAGGGAAAACCACCTCAAGCGCTTCGTCTGTCTGCCGCCATTTCAATTTGCCCCGGTATCCCAGCAACGACACGCCTTTTATGCTGTCAGGATGGTTTGCCTGCCGCCCCATCGACTTTATGCGTATCACCTGATTGTCCTCGGGTACATTCATGCAGAAAGCATAGTTCGCACCATTCTTGCCAACGGTGAACCGTATGTCCCGCGCATCAAACTTAAAGTCCCGGTGATGTCGGCCAAGCCCTCCTCCGGGGAGTTTCTTCAAACGGCCATCGTGCATCTCTCCCTCTCCGGGAGTCACCCACGCCTTGCTGCCATACACAGCCTCGCCGTTGATTTTCATCCAGTCGCCCAGCGCTTCAAGCATCGTCACGCATTCGTCTTCGATACTCCCGTCCGGGCGCATGGGAATGTTAAGCGCGGCATTCCCGTCTCGGCTTACGGCCTCGATTATGAAACGCACCACGCTGCCAGCATCGTAAACGAAGCCGGGTGCAAAGAACCAGTCGCCCACAGGAGCCTCCCTGATCCAAGGCTGCGAAACGTTGATTGTGTCAGGGAAATCGAATTCGGCTGTATTGACCACACCTTTTGTCGGACTCCGGAACTTGATGATGCTGAACGCATCCACTTTGCCATGTTTACGCAACTGGCGGTTATAAAAATCGGCAATCACCGTCTGCATGGCGTTGCATTTGTACCCTGTTCCGGTGCCATTACCGGTGAAAGGACCTTGCACCGTGCCGTCGGTGTAAATGAAATTGGGTTCATAATTGGCCACGACATCCATTATGCGCAATGCCCATTGAGTGGCATACCATTTGCAGTAGTCCAGATGCCGGTGAAAAATGCCCGCATCCGGCGGCGACCATGGCGAATGCGCCCGTTCGTCCACGGTCTCGTATTCACGCAGGTCAATGCCGTAGAGCAGACGCGGGTCATAGCCTTCCCACCATTTGCCCTTGCCGTCCTCAAGCGTCAGGTTACCGTCGTAAGGCACGCCCCTGCGGCTCCCATCGGCATCAGAGCCGAAGGCCGTCTGCCACCACCACCATGTATATTCGTGATGGAACGTCACTCCATAATGCATGTTGTTTTTACGGCAGGCATCCACCCATTCGCGCAACAAGTCTCGTTTCGGCCCGATGTTGACCGAGTTCCACGGATGATACTGTGAATTCCACAGATCATAATTATCGTGATGCACTCCCTGTATCATGAGAAAACGGGCACCGGCCTTCTGATAAAGTCTGGTTAGATATTCCGGATCAAGTTTGTCGGGATTCCAGGTGTTAAGCACATCCTTGTATCCCACTTCCGACGGATGCCCGTACCGCTCCACATGGTTTCTGTTCGCCAAATGGTTATCCTGCTCTTTATACAGGTTACGGGCATACCAGTCGCCGCTCTCTCCGGCAGCCTGCGGCCCGAAATGCACCCAGAAGCCCACCTTGGCCTCTCTGAGCCACTCGGCCTCGCCCTGACAGTTGCTTTCTATCGAAGCCCAGTCGGCCTTGAACGGGCCGTCGGTAATGGGAATGTCAAGCTGCACCTCATCAAAGGTTTCGCTGTCACCAAGTTTCACACTCCCCACAGGCATCTTTTCCGGGATGTCAGGAAATGCCGGCAATACAGGCATCTCACCATCCTTCAATACATTCTGACCGATAACAGTCATTGACAGTCCCGACAAAAGAGCCGGGATGCAATATCTTGACAACAATTTCATTCTCATATGTAATAAGTAGTCAAAATTTAAACAAGGCATTAATCCCGCACGCGGTAGCCGCGCCAGCCATAGTAGGCACAGACCGCAAAACTCAGCAGGGGGATGGCATATGCCACATAATACCATGCCGGATTATGCGTCATAACGTAGGCCGTGAGCTGCGGTAGACAGGCGTTTCCCACTATGGCCATAACCAGAAAGGCTGAACCGCTTTTGGTGTCCTGACCAAGGTCACGGATTGCCAGCGAGAACTGTGTGGGATACATTATCGACATGAAGAACGAGATGCCTATCATGGCATAGAGTCCGGTCATTCCGCCGCACGCAACCACCACTGCGCACAGCACAATGTTGGCCACGGCATAGAACGTGAGCATGTTGTGCGGACGGAAACGCCCCATGAGCAGCGTGCCGATCCATCGCCCCAGAAGAAATGCAAGCATGTATAAGCCGAAGAATGTGGTGGCCGTCGACTCGCTTATCCCCACATACGTGCAGCAGTACACGAGAAACAGGCTGTTGATGGCCGTCTGCCCTCCGTTGTAGAAAAACTGGGCTACAACGCCCCATCGCAGATGCCTGCGTTTGAGCACTCCGAAGTTTATGAGCTTCCCGGCAGTCGATTCCTCATCGGCAATGCGCGGCAAGCGCGAGAAGATGAAAATCACGGCTATCACAATCAGCAGTATGGCAAGTGCGGCATACGGCGTTTTCATCAGTTCGGTCTCGGCATTCACATAAGCGTCCCAACCGCCGGCATAATCAGCCGGAAGGGTCTCGCGTGTATAGGCCTGCCCGCTCAGAATCAGCTTGCTGAGGAACATGGCCGCCACAAACGCACCCAGACCGTTGAACGACTGTGCCAGATTCAGCCTGCGCGATGCCGTGTCCGGATTGCCCAACGCCGTGACATAAGGATTGGCAGCCGTCTCCAGGAAACACATCCCCGTGGCAATCACGAAGAACACACAAAGATAGAACCAGTATTCCTTTATCATGGCAGCCGGGAAGAACAGCAGCGCCCCCGCAGCAGCCGTCAGCAGCCCGAACACGATGCCACCCTTGTAGGTGTAGCGCTTCATGAACATGGCTATCGGAATGGGGCATATGAAGTAGGCAAGCCAGTAGGCCGACTCGGTGAACGAGGCCTCGAACGGTGTCAGCTCGCACGTTTTCATCAGCTGACGGATCATGGTCGGGAGCAGATTGGCGCTTATCGCCCACAGGAAGAACAGGCAGAACACAAGCGCCAGCGGCACTAAATAGCGGTTCTTGTTTTGCATTGCGGTATCAGCTTTTCAGGTAAATCGCCGGACTATTCCGACATATTTTTAATATAAGGAAGCTTCACAAGCTCCCCGAAGCCGTAAAAACGTTTGGCATTTTCACCAAGGAAAGCAGCCTTGAATTCAGGCGTGAGCTCTTCGGATTTCAGCACGAAGTCATACGACATGCGGTAGGTTATGGCCGTGATGGTGCGCGGATAGTCCGAGCCCCACATGAGTTTTTCGGCACCGACGGTGTCGGCAGCTGTCCTTATGGCTTTCACTGCACCTCGGAACGGATAGAACTCCGAATTGAAAAGCCATGTGATGCCGCCCGACTCCACCATCACCTCCGGATGGCGGGCAAGCTTTATCTGCTCGAGCCAACCCTCGGTAGTGACCATCCCGAAATGGGCTATCGCCACTTTCAGGCGCGGACATTCGGCAATCACCTCTTCCATCTCGGCCACCTGTGTGGCGCCGTCGGCAAGCGCTATCGACAGTATCATCCCCTCGCGTTCCATGAAGCGGAACATCTCCATCATTTCGCCGGAAGTGAGCCACACACGCCCTTCTGGCAGAAACAACCGGTGGGCAGGCACCGCTATGGCCTTGAATCCGCGTGCATGCAGACTGCGCGCCTGCTCCATGAACCCCGGACGGCGCACGTCGCAAAATCCGCACACGAAGAATCGGTCGGGAAACCTGCGCGCCACCTCCTCAAGGTAATCGTTCTGGTCGCCGTCGATAAACTCCTGAGTGATCACGGCCGCCGACACCTGCGCATAGTCCATGTTCGACAGGAACACCTCGGCCGAATTCTTGCCGTCGATCATGAACGGCGGCAACATCTGCCGTTCTTCGTCCATGAACCACGACCGGCCGTTCGTAGTAGTGCGCACAGGCATATTGTTCACCATCGTGTCCTGACGCAGCCACAGGTGAGCATGGGCGTCAATTATCCTGAAATCTTCCATACTCGTCAGGAATTGGCCCAGCTCACCCGCTGCTGGTCGCCGATTATACGCTTCACTTCGTTCACCAGTTCCATATCGGGCTGCTCGCCGACGAAGGCAATATTTTTTGCCACATTCGCCGGATTGGCCGAACTGAACAACGTGGTGGCTATGCGGGGTTCCGACACCGAGAACTGCATGGCGAGCTTCTCTATGGGATAGCCTTTGGCGCTGCAGTGCTCCACTGCCCGGCGGCATGCCTCCACCAAAGATGCCGGCGCCGGGTGCCATGAAGGCACACCCCGCTGCGACAACAGCCCCATCGAAAGCGGCGACGCATTTATCACCCCGATGCCCCGCTCCTCGAAATAATCGAGGAAATCGAGCAATTTATCGTCGTTCAGGGTGAAATGGCAGAAATTCAGGATACTTTCCACCATGCCCGAAGCCGCATGGTCAACCACCCACTGCAGATTCTCAAGCTGCAGGTCGGTGATACCCACATGACCCACAACACCCTTTTCACGCAGTTCCACCAGCGCAGGCAGAGTCTCCTCCACCACCTGATGCAGGTCGGCGAACTCAATGTCATGCACATTTATAAGGTCGATATAATCCACCCCGAGCCGCTCCATGCTTTCATACACGCTTTCGGTGGCACGACGGCCAGAATAATCCCATGTGTTCACCCCGTCCTTGCCGTAGCGGCCCACCTTGGTCGACAGGTAATATCTGTCGCGCGGAATCTCTCTCAGGGCCTTTCCCAGCACGGTCTCAGCCTTGTAATGCCCGTAGTAGGGGGATACATCGATGAAATTCATCCCCATCTCCACGGCGGCGTGCACTGCGGCAATCGCCTCGCTCTCCTTTGTGTCGCGGAACACACTGCCGAGCGACGACGCGCCGAAACTCAAAGCCGACACTTTCATCCCCGTGCGGCCGATTTCTCTATACTCCATGATTGCTGTCTCTGTTTTTCAGGTAAGGTAAGAAGAATATTATGAGTGCAAATGTCGGTTTTATCCGCCTAAATCATTGTCAGATTTTCGGGTTTCAATAGGATAATATCGACATCCCGGCTTTTTTAAATTTGTTTTTGTCACATGAATGCACTAACTTGCAATCCCATATCACCACCACATCCCACCTTACGGGTCCTACCGCAATATCAGCATTATGAACCGACTCACCCGACTCCCTCAGCTGCTCACGCTCAACGTAGGGCATGCCACCCACAATGCCGACTGGAACTTCAAGGATGTCAGCAGCCCGTTCACCCGTCTGTACTACGTAACCGCCGGCACCGCATCGCTCCGGTTCCCCTCCGGCACATACACCCTCACACCCGGACGCATGTACATAGTGCCCGCATTCATGCAGCACACCGACATATGTACGGGCCGTTTCGACCACTACTACATCCACATTTACGAGGATTCCGACGGCCCCGGAGTGCTCGCCGACCTGGAATTTCCGGTAGAGATAGAAGGTACAGACCATGACCTCCACCTGTTCCGCACCATATGCGAGCACAATGAATCCATGCGCCTGCGCACCCCCGACCCCAGAATCTACGACAACCGCAACTCTCTGATTGAATGCGTTCGGCTTAACCGCGAGCGCCCCCTGCACGAGCGCATGGAGTCGCTGGGCATCATCTACCAGCTGCTGTCGCGGTTCGTGCGCCTGGCCCATCCACGCTACGAATCGTCGGACGAGCGCATACGCAACGCCCTGCGCTTCATCGACAGCAACCTGGGCGAAACCATCTCGCTCAGCGAGCTTGCCGGCGCTGCCAATCTTTCGCGCGACCACTTCATCCGCATGTTCTGCCACGAAGTGGGATGCACGCCCATACGCTACATCACCGGACGCAAAATGCTCAAGGCACGCCTGCAGCTTGCCTCCACCTCACTTCCGGTGAAGGACATCGCCGCATCGCTGGGCTACAGCGACTTTTCATACTTTTCACGAATATTCCGGCAGGAGTGCCGCATGACCCCCAGGCAGTATCGCGCCTCCTTCAACACCCCACCTCTCAAGTGAGCACCGGCAGGGTGGGCTGGGGGCCGCGGACGGAGTGGCCGTAGGTCATGGTGGGAGGGAGGAGGATGGCGGGCTGCGAAATCTCCTTGCCGAGGATGGAGTCCATCAGCATCTTCACGGCCACTATGCCTATGTATTCCACGGGCTGGCACACGCGCGTGATGGGGGGATTAAGATAGTCGAGGAAAAGGTTGTTGTCGAACGAAATCATCGACACATCGGCCGGTACGGCCAGATGCTGTTCCTGCACGGCTTTCATTGCGCCCAGCAGGATGGTCGACGACAGGGCGAAAATGGCCGACACGGGATTGCCCGACATCAGGGCGAGCTTGGTCTCTATATAGCCGTTCTGGGTAGAGAAGTCGTTGCCGCGCACATTGATGTTGGCCTGCAGCCCTGCCTGTGTCATGGCGTCGCAGTAGCCCATGACGCGTTTGCGCGACGTGATCGACAGCGGCGAACCCTGTATGCACAATATATTATGGTGACCGTTCTGAATCAGCAGCCGTGTGGCCTCGAAGGCTCCTCGGTAGTTGTCGGTTGCCACATATGGGAGCGGCGCATCGCCGGTCTCGCTTTCGTAGTAACGGTCTATCAGCACCACCGGAATCTGCTCGGCCACCTGACGGATGCGTGCCGGATTGTCGGAACACGGCGCCATAATGATGCCGTCGACGTTGCGCGCCATGAGCGTGTCGAGCGCGCGATCCTCGTCAAAGGGGTTTTCACAGGTATCAATCACCATCACAGGATAGGTGTATTTGTTCGATTCCTGTATTATAATACTGGCAATATTTGCAAAAAACGGGTTCTCTATGCGCGGAATCAGCAGACCTATGGTATGGGTGGAAGAACTGCGCAAACTTTGCGCAGCATGGTTAGGACGATAATCAAGCTCCCTAATCGCCTGATATACTATATCCTGCGAGGCTTTGCTGATGCGGCACTCTTCGGATTTGCCGTTGAGCACACGCGATATGGTGGTGATAGACAGCCCTGTGAGACGGGCCACATCGGCTAAAGTGCTTTTTTTCATGGAATTTTAGTTAATTCAGACTACGTTTATGAGACTATAATCACTAGTTCTAAACCTTATCCGCATACAAATGTAATATTTTTTTCGTAAAAAAAGTTGAAAAATATTTGTATTAGCCAAAATGTCTCCATATATTTGCACAAACGTTTGAGCAAACAGCTGTCTTACTAATCTTTTACCCAAATCTGAAATTAACTTAAATTTCTCACCGAAGTCACTTTAACTTCAAATATTTTCACAAAAATACCATGAATCCCAACGCAAAAAAAATCATCGTGGTTGGAAGCAGCAATACCGACATGGTGATACGCACCGACAGGATGCCTCGTCCAGGCGAAACGGTGCTTGGAGGCAACTTCATGATGAATCAGGGTGGAAAAGGCGCCAATCAGGCCGTGGCGGCCGCCAAACTCGGAGGCGACACCATGTTTGTGGCCAAAGTCGGCAACGACATCTTCGGCACCCAGACCATTGAACTGTTAAAGCAAGTAAACATAGACACCACACACGTGGGTGTATCGGCCGACCTTCCCTCGGGCGTGGCGCTCATCAACGTCGATGCCTCAGGAGAGAACTCCATCGCCGTGGCGTCCGGAGCTAACGCGGCCCTCACTCCGGCCGACATCAATGCCGCAGAAGCAGACATAGCCCGCGCAGCCCTGGTGATCATGCAGCTCGAGACACCGGTGGAAACCGTGGCACGCGCAGCCGAGGTGGCCAAACGCCACGGAGTAACCGTTATTCTCAACCCCGCCCCCGCTCCCAAGAGTCCGCTGCCTGCATCGCTGCTGGCCAACGTTGACATCATCATCCCCAACAAGACCGAAGCCGAAGCCATCTCCGGCATCACCATCACCGACAGCGCATCGGAAGATGCAGCCATCCGCGCCATACATGCCATGGGTGTGAAAACCGTGATTTTCACCCTCGGCAGCAAGGGCGCCCTTATCTGCGAGAACGGCGACTGCCTGGAGATTCCCTCCTTCAAGGTAAAGGCCGTGGACACCACTGCCGCAGGCGACACATTCTGCGGAGCCCTCTGCGTTGCTCTTGCCGAAGGCGAGCCAATGCGGCGCGCCATCGAGTTCGCCAACAAGGCAGCTTCCATCTCCGTGACACGCATGGGCGCACAGCAGTCAATCCCCTTCCGCCATGAAATCGGCGAATTCTGAATGCACCGCACCACACAACCCGCCACCCTCTCCCTTCCACAACCTGAAATAAACAATCAACTATCACACAAACTCTAATACCCTAATTTAATGAAACCGAGTGCAATCAAATTTGCCATGGCACTGTGCATGTTCGCACTTGCCTTATTGATAGCTCCGGCGGCTACCGCACAGTCCGTAATCAGCGGCACCGTGGTTGACGGGCAGAACGAACCCGTAATCGGCGCGAGCGTGATTGTGAAAGGCACCAAAACCGGAGTGGCCACCGGCATCGACGGCGACTTCAACATCTCGGCACGCCCAACCGACGTGCTCACCGTATCGGCCGTCGGCTACAAAACCGCCGAAGTGCCCGTGGACAACCGCACCAAGCTCAACATCGTGCTTGCCGAAAGCTCCGAGATGCTCGATGAAATCGTGGTCATCGGCTACGGCACATCAACAAAGAAAGAACTCACCGGCTCCGTGGCCAGCATGAAAAAGGAGGACCTCAACCCCGGCTCCTATTCAAACGCAATGGGCATGCTCCAGGGCAAGGTGGCCGGTCTGCAGATCGTGAACCCCTCGGGCGCCGACCCCACAGCCAAATATGAAATCCTGCTCCGAGGCACCAACACACTCTCGGCAGGCCAGGGCCCGCTCGTGATCATCGACGGTGTGGCAGGTGCCGACATCCGCAACATCAACCCGCAGGACATCGAGAGCATCGACGTGCTCAAGGACGGCTCGGCTGCCGCCATCTACGGTACACGAGGCACCAACGGCGTGATCATCGTCACCACACGCCGCGCACGTGAAGGCCGCGCCGAGGTCACATATGAAGGCATGTTCACCGTAGGCAAGGTGACACGTCGTGCAAAACCCCTCACCGCCTCTGAATTCAATTATGTAGTGGACACCTACCGCCCCGAAATGAGCTCGTCGAAATACGGTGCCGACACCGACTGGTTCGATGAAATCACCCGCACCCCCATCAGCCACAAGCACACACTGTCGCTGTCGGGCGGTACAGAGAAATTCTCCCACTTCACCTCCATCAACTATGAGAAGGCCGAAGGCGTGCAGCGCGGCAACGACTATGAGAGGATTTCCGGGCGCACCAACATCCGCCAGAGCCTCCTTGAAGGATGGGTCGACATCGACCTCAACCTGTTCATAAACCACCGCAAGTACAATCCATCGAACACATCCGCTTTCCAGCAGGCGTTCATCCATAACCCCACCGAACCGGTCTACGATCCCTCGAATTCAACCAGTGGAGGCTACTACCGCATCGAGGCTATGGAATACTACAACCCGGTGGCCATGATCAACGAACGTGAATCGACCACCGTCAACGACAACTTCGGCGGTAACGCTCGCGTAACCCTCAACATCAAGCCCGTCAAAGGTCTCAAATGGGATGCATTCCTTGCCATCTCGCGCGAAAGCAACGAATCGCAGACCTACAGCTCCCACTACTATCCCAGCATCATCGGCACCGAAGGCAGCGCCGAGCAGAGCAACTACAAGAACAACAACACCCAGTTCGAGACCACATTGCAGTACATCCGCTCGTTCGGCGAGCACTCGCTGCAGGCTCTCGTGGGCTACACCTATGAGAAAGGCACCGAAAACTCGGCAAGCATGTCGAACGTGGGCTTCGACTTCGATGACCTCGGCGTGAACGACATGGGCTCCGGCACAGGATTGCTCAACGCTAAGGCTTCGATGGACTCCTATAAGGAATCGCACACCTACATCGGTTTCTTCGGCCGAATCCTCTACAACTACGACCAGCGCTACCTGGCATCCGTGTCCCTCCGCCGCGACGGCTCCAGCCGCTTCGGCAAGAACAACAAATGGGGATGGTTCCCGGCCGTTTCGCTCGGATGGCGCATCAGCCGTGAAGCCTTCATGCGCGACATCGAATGGCTCAACGAGCTCAAGATCCGCGGCGGTTACGGTGTGACCGGTAACCAGGACTTCTCCAACTACAAGTCGCTCATCCTAATGACCACCGCCGGCAAATTCTGGTACAACGGCCAGTGGATCAACACCTACCAGCCCGCATCCAACCCTAACCCCGACCTGCAGTGGGAAAAGAAGAAAGAGTTCAACATCGGTCTGGACGCACAGATGTTCAACAGCCGCCTGAGCTTCACCTTCGACTACTACCACCGCACCACCGACAATCTGCTCTACAACTACACCGTGCCCACTCCCCCCTACATCTACAACACCCTCTTCACCAACGTAGGCAAGGTAACCAACCGCGGCGTGGAGTTCACAATCTCCGCCATCCCCGTGCAGACCAAGGACTTCCAGTGGAGCACCACCTACCTCATCGCACACAACACCAACAAACTCGACAAATTCACCAACGAAGAGTTCCAGAACGGAACCTACAAGGTGGGATGGTCGACCACAGGCAAATGCAACACTCAGCGCCTCATCGAGGGTGAATCGCTCGGCACATTCTACGGCCCGATTTTCCTCGGCACCGACACCGACGGCCAGGACGTGCTGCTGGGTCAGGGCGACGACGGCACCGTGCCTGAGGACCAGTGGGTGAAACTCGGATGCGCCTATCCCAAGGTGACAATGAACTGGACCAACACCTTCAACTGGCGCCACTGGGACCTCAGCTTCTCGCTGCGTGCGTCGCTCGGCGGAAAGGTGCTCAACGAAATGGGCATGCGCTACTCCAACCTCGACCGCATCGGCCTGAACAACATCTCGTCCGAATGGCTCAACGACCAGGGCCACACCGAACTTGGAGCAAAATACTCGTCGAAGTACCTTGAGGACGCATCATTCCTCAAAATGGACAACCTCACACTCGGCTACACATTCAACTTCCCCTCGAAATACATCCGCTCGCTGCGCCTGAATTTCACCGCACAGAACGTGTTCACCATCACCAAGTACAAAGGTGTTGACCCCGAAGTGGGCATCACCGGCCTCGAACCCGGTCTGGAAGGTCTGAGCTACTATCCCCGCACCACCGATTTCACATTCGGCGTGACAGCCCGCTTCTGACGCGAGTCCACACACGTTTCTCTCTCTCCACAACACCCACTTCTGTAAATTTCGAAATTCAAAAAGCGAAACATCACAATGAAAACTACCATAAAGAACTTTGCCCTCGGCCTGGCCGGCGCAATCGCTCTTGGTGCCTGCACCGATCTGGACGAAACCGTCTACAGCGACATGCCGATGGACAACTTTTTCAAGAACGAAAAAGAACTCGTGGCCAACGCCGGACGCGCCTACACCAAAATGCAGGGCTACAACGCCGAGCAGAGCCTTTGGACATTCCTGCTGCTGGCTTCCGACGAATGTGCCGTACCTACCACCAACACCGGCGAATGGTATGACGGCGGACGCTACCAGGAAGTGCAGAACAACATTATCCCCTCATCCAACCGTCTGCTCAAGAAAGGCTGGGACTGGATTTTCAACGGCATCGCAGCCTGCAACGAAATCATCTACGAAACCGAACTGTCCGACATCGAATTCGAAGGCAAGGACAAGATTCTGGCCGAAATGAAGACCCTCCGCGCCTTCTTCTACTACGAGGCGATGGCCAACTGGGGCAACATCCCCTTCACAATCAACTATACCGACACAGGCTACCCCGAACAGAAGGACCGCCGTTTCATCTTCGACTTCCTCCTTGGCGAACTGTCGGACGAGCTGATCTCCAAACTCGACCGTCATCCCGCCCCCAACAACTACGGACGCGCCAACCAGGCCACAGCCTACTGCATCCTCGCCAAAATGTATCTCAACGCAGAGCGTTGGTTCGGAACCCCCATGTACGCTCAGGCCGAGCAGGCCACCAAGGCCGTAATGGACATAGGCGACTACATCATCGAGGATTCCTATGCCACAAACTTCGCCGTCAAGAACGAGAACTCCAAGGAGAACATCTTCGTGATTGTCTACGACAACGCCGCAATCCCCTCCGGAAGCCGTTCGTTCTATCTCTACACACTCACTCTCGAACCTGAATCGTGCGCCACGTTCAACATCTCCGCCTCACCATGGTCGGGATTCATCTGCCAGCCCGACTTCTTCCAGACATATGAAGAGGCTGACCTCCGCCGCGACCTCACCTGGCTCCACGGGCCCCAGGTAGATGTAAACGGCAAGCCCATCATGGTAAATGGCGAGCAGATGAGCTACAACCCCGTATTCCCCGAAACGAAATTCTACAACGCCAACGGCGGACGCGACAAATTTGACGGTGCCCGCATCTGCAAATGGTCCTATCAGACCGACGGTATGCTCACATCGGGCGAAACCTGCATGGACAACGACTTCGCCATCTTCCGTTACGCCGACGTCATTCTCATGCACGCCGAAGCCCTTGTGCGTCAGAACAAGGCTCCGCAGGCTGCCGAAATGGCCGAACTGCAGAAAATCCGCACACGTGCCGGTCTGCAGCCCTTCTCGGCCGCACAGCTCACCCTCGACGCACTCTATGCCGAACGCGGGCGCGAACTGGCATGGGAAGGATGGCGCCATGAGGACATGATCCGCTTCGGCAAATACCTCCAGCAGTCATGGGCTCATCCCGCACAGGAATCCGACACATTCCGCGAACTCTTCCCCATCCCCTCGGAAATCCTCAACGCCAACCCGCGCCTCTCTCAAAATCCCTACTACAACTAACATCACTTTTCCATTTCTACGCCGGAAAGGCGGGGGCTCAATCGTTTTCATAAGCTCTGTTTATTCCCCGCCTTTCTCCGGCTTGCAATCCCGCTCTTCTCCACATCACATCCTTCAACCAACAAACTCACAGCTACCGAAAAAACTGACAATGAAACACCTCACCCACTGCCTCGCGGCGGCCGCCGTAGCCCTCGGCATCTCGGCCGGTGCCACAGCAGCCGAAAAAATTTCGTCCGACGTCCTCCGCGACAAAATCGCCGGCGCTTGGATCGGCCAGATGGTCGGCAACATCTACGGCCTCCCGTTCGAAAACAAATTCGTTGACGAGCCGGCCCCCGAATCGCGCTTCCCCTTCGGATACACCAAGAACATCGACAAACTCAAGAAATATGACGGAGCCTTCTCCGACGACGACACCGACGTGGAGTACATATACCTCACGCTGATGGAAAAATACGGCATCGACCCCACCTACGCCCAGATGCGCCAGGGATGGATGCACCATATCCGCGACCGCGTATGGCTGGCCAACCGTGCCGCACTCGGCCTGATGCACCTCGGCTACACACCGCCGTTCACCGGCCGTCAGGACCTCAATCCCCACTGGTATCAGATTGACCCGCAGCTCATCAACGAAATCTGGGCCTACACCGCCCCGGGCATGCCCGCCTATGCCGTGGGCAAGAGCGACTGGGCCGCACGCATCACCAGCGACTCCTGGGCCGTACAGCCCACCGCACTCTACGGAGCCATGTACGCCGAAGCTTTCTTTGAGAAAGATGTGAAAAAACTCATCGAAAAGGGTCTCAAGTATCTCCCTGAGAACGACCGCTACACTCTCGGAGTGAAAAAATGCCTCGATCTCTTCCGCCGGTATCCCAACGACTGGGTGAAAGCACGCCAGATCATCGCCGACGAATATTACGTGAACGAGGACCCCATGACGAAAACCATCTGGAACGCCGACCTCAACGGCCTCATGGGTATCCTGGCCATGCTCTACGGAAACGGTGACTTCCAGCGCACACTCGACCTCAGCTGTGCCATGGGCTTCGACTGCGACAACCAGGCTGCCACAGTGTCGGGTATCCTCGGCATCATAATGGGCGCCAAGAAACTGCCCGCATCGCTCACCATGCCCGTTGAAGGCTGGACCAAACCCTTCAACGACCGCTACATCAACATCACACGCTTCGACATGCCGGACGCATCGATCGACGACATCATCAACCGCACCTACAATCAGGCCATCGCGGTGGTCAAGGCCAACGGCGGCAGCGTGAAAGGCAACACCATCTACATCAACCCCAAAGCCACATTCAATCCGCCGCTGGAATTCTGCATCGGCCCGATGCCAGACCTCACCGTGGGGATGAAAGCCGATTACGATTTTGCCTGCACGGCCAACCGCAACTACAGCTGGACACTCACCGGCGGCACACTTCCTCCGGGTCTGACATTCGCCGACGGACGCCTTGACGGCACACCCACCAAGGCCGGCAAATACGACATAACCCTCCGCCTGAAAGGCAACGGCAAGGAACTCAGCAAGGATTTCAACATCGTAGTGAAGCCGGAGAACCTGGCCATGAAAGCCGACACCATCTATGCCAACGTGCGTGAGCTCAATGAAGCCGTGCTCGATTCCTGCTGGATCACCTTCGGCAAGCCCATGTATGCCAAGACCGTGGATGTAATCAACGACGGTGTGAAGAAAGGTGCCGGCTCGGTGTTCTACTCGCTTGCCTCAAAATCCAACACTCCCAAGATCGACTACTTCGGCTACGGCTGGAACACTCCCCAGACCATCGACATGATCGAGCTTAACACCGGTTGCCTCGAGGAGTTCGGAGGATGGTTCTCAAGCCTCAACATCCAGTATCTCGACGGCGACGGCCGCTGGCGCGATGTGGGCAGGTACACCTCCACTCCGGAGCTGCCAAAAACCGACATCGTGTTCTTCCAGCCCCATTTCGCCCAGTTCCTACTGGAATTCGCTCCGGTAAAGACCAAGGGTATCCGTGTGCTGTTCGACACCACCTACCAGTACCACTGGAACAAATACACCAAAAACGTTTCCAATTTCATATCCATCACCGAGCTTGGCGTCTACGACATGCCCCGCTGACAAACATCATCCGCTCTTCTCCTCTCATCTTCTTACCTTGACTCACTCTCTCCATCCATTTTCCATAATCCTCTCTCCTCCTCTTTTTTTGACCATGAATAAATTATTTCTGACACTCGCACTTTCAGCCGCCTCGCTCTCGGCTCTTGCTGCTCCGGTTTCGGGCCGCGTGGAAATGAGCCGGGACGAACTTATGAACAAGATAAAGGGTGGATGGGCAGCACAGACCATCGGCGTGGTGTTCGGAGCACCTGTTGAATTCAAATTCACCGGTTCCTACACCCAGCCCTACCAGCCTATCCCCTGGTCGAGCCACATTGTGAAATACTGGTGGGAGAAAAAGCCCGGCCTGTTCGATGACATCTACAACGACTGCACATTCGTGGAGACGTTCGAGAAACTCGGTCTCGACTGCACCCAGGAGCAACTCGCCAAGCATTTTGCCTACGCCGACTATCATCTGGCACACGCCAACCAGGCCGGACGCTACAACATCCGTCAGGGCATCATGCCCCCGGCCTCGGGAAACTGGCTCAACAATCCGCATGCCGACGACCTTGATTTCCAGATCGAGGCTGACTTCATCGGCCTCATGGCCCCCGGACTTCATGAGGAGGCTCTGCGCATAGCCGACAAAGTAGGCCACATCATGAACTCCGGCGACGGTTTCTACGGCGGAGCCTTCGTGGCCGGTCTCTACTCCACGGCCTTCTATCTCGACAATCCCCGCGACATCGTGGAAGCTGCCCTAGCACCAATTCCCGCCGAGAGCACATTCTACCGCTGCATCCGCGATGTGCTCGATTTCCACCGCCTCCATCCATCCGACTGGGTGGCATGCTGGGAATACCTGCAACGCAACTGGAACATCGACGTCGGCTGCCCCAAAGGCGCGTTTCTGAGTTTCAACATAGATGCCAAGCTCAACTCGGCATTCGTGGCGCTGGCCATGCTCTACGGCAACGGCGACTTCACCGAAACCCTCGACATAGCTGCACGCTGCGGTCAGGATGCCGACTGCAATCCGGCCACAGCCGGCGGTGTGCTCGGCGTGATGAAGGGCTACGACGGCATCCCAGCCTTCTGGCTCGATCCGCTGAAAGAGGTTGAGGACCTCAACTTCGAGGGCACCGACATGTCGCTCGCGTCGAGCTACCGTATGAGCTTCAATCAGGCCCTGCAGCTCATTACCAAGAACGGCGGAGAAGTCACCGCCGACAAAGTGGTGATACCCACCGCAGCTCCGGCCGTGCTCCCGCTCGAACAGAACTTCACCAACACTTATCCGCTGGTGCGCGAACGCTTCGACGCCTTCTTCGACAAGGAGTTTGAATTCTCCTTCACCGGCAACGGCTTCGTGATCTGGGGCAACATCTGCTGCCTGCGTCACATCAACAAGGACTACATCAACCGCGTATCCACACGTCACATCGGCTCCGAAGTGTTCGGTCTGGCAGAGCCCGACGACAAATATGTGGCAAACGTGGAGGTATGGATCGACGGTAAACTCGACCACGTGGCCAGGATGCCAATGCGCAACACCGACCGCCGTGTGGAACCGGCATGGAAGTATCTCCTCCCAGAAGGCCATCACACCGTGCGCCTCGTGTGGACCAACCCCAACAAGGAGTACACCATCCGCATCAACGACATCATGTTCTATTCCGACCATCCCAACACCAACCGTTTCTATTCCAACCTGAAATGAAAAATACCATCATAACAGCCGCTCTCGCGGCGGCATGCGCGACCACTCTTCTTTCCGGATGCGGCGACAAAACCGGCCGGAAAGCTGCGGAAATCCCCTACGGCACCACCATGACCATCGACAAGGCTACCCTGCTCGACAAAATCAAGGGTGGATGGGCCGCACAGACCATAGGCTGCACTTACGGCGGTCCCACCGAATTCAAGTATAAAGGCGGCATGATCAACGACAGCATCCCCATCATATGGTATGATGACTACTGCAAGGACATATTCGCCGAGGATCCAGGCCTGTACGACGATGTGTACATGGACCTCACATTCATGGAGGTTATGGCTGCCGAAGGCATCGATGCCCCTGCCGAAAGCTACGCCAAGGCGTTTGCCAACGCCGACTACAAGCTGTGGCACGCCAACCAGGCCGCTCGCTACAACATCCTCAACGGCATCATGCCGCCGGCATCCGGCCACTGGAAGAATAACCCCCATGCCGACGATATCGATTTCCAGATCGAGGCCGACTTCATCGGCATGATCTGCCCCGGTATGCCCAATTCAGCTTCCGGCATCGCCGACAAAATTGGCCACATCATGAACTATGGCGACGGCTTCTATGGCGGCGTCTACGTAAGCGCTCTCTACACCCTGGCATACGTCTGCGACGATATCCCCACCATCGTGGAGCAGGCTCTCCGCACCATTCCCGAGGAAGCCAATTTCCACCGCTGCATAGCCGATGTAATCGACTTCTGGCGCAAGAACCCCTCCGACTGGAAACAGTGCTGGCTGGCCATCGACCAGAAATACACCAACGAAAAAGGTTGCCCCGAAGGGGTGTGGAACGGCTTCGACATCGATGCAACAATCAATGCCGCCTACTGCGTAATCGGCCTGCTCTACGGCGAAGGCGATTTCTTCCGCACCATGGACATCTCCACCCGCTGCGGTCAGGACAGCGACTGCAATCCCGCCACTGCCGGAGGTATCCTCGGTGTGATTTACGGATACGAAAAGCTGCCCGACTTCTGGAAACCTGCCGTCGACCGGTGCGAGAACATCAACTTCCCCTACACCGAAATCTCACTGGCCACAAGCTATGAGACCACCCTCGGCCTGCTCGAAAAAGTCGTGACAGCCAACGGCGGAAAAATCACGGATGAGACTGTGGAATTCACCATCCAGCAGCCCGAACCGGTGGCACTCGAGCAGTCGTTCGAGGGCATCTATCCCACCGAGCGCCGCGTGGTGAAAGGCGACATCGAGAACGGCGAACGCTCCTGGAACTTCCACGGAAGCGGCATAGTGCTTCAGGGCATGGTGCGCCGCGACGTCGCTTCACTCCCCGACGATTATGTGGCACAGCTCGAAGCGGTAATCGACGGCAAGACCGTCGAGACATTCCAGATGCCTCTCGACTACATCACCCGTAAATACGACATCTTCCACACCTATGACCTTGCCGACGGCGACCACACCCTCACCATCCGCTGGCTCAACCCCACTCCGGGCTATGCCGTGCAGTGCAAGGACATAATTGTCTACGGTCCCCAGCCTGTCAAGCCCATCAAGCCCTGACAAGTTACGAAAATCCTAACCTAAAACAAGACTTCTCCCATTCCATTCAACGATGAAAATTCCCGAAAAGGGCGTAAAATCCCTTAAACGATTCCTGTTCATTTCCGGCTTGGCCTTGTCGCTGGCGCTCACTGCATCGTGCGGCGGCGACGAGGGCGAAGCCCCGGAACCTGCGCCTCCGGCACCTCCGGCCAAAGTCACATTCTCCCAGCGCTGGAACCCCGACCTGAATTTCCAGAGCCGCACTCTGGGGCGTCAGGTAAACTACAACGTACTTGTTCCCGCCGAATATCTTTCAGACCCGACGGCCAAATTCCCCGTGGTATATCTCCTGCATGGCTACGGCGACTCCCACACATCATGGGGTCCCGGTCATTTCGACATCCAGCAGGTCGACGCCAATGCACGTACCTCAGGTCTGACAGGCCCAGTAATCTACGTCATGCCCCAGGGCTGGAATTCCTATTACGTCAACCGGTACGACGGCGGATTCAACTACATGGACATGATTGTCAACGAACTCGTGCCGCTCATTGACCGCATGCTCCCCACCGTGGCCGAGGCCAAAGGCCGTGCCGTGGCAGGCTACTCCATGGGTGGATTCGGAGCGCTCGCCCTCGCAGGCAAGAATCCCGGCGTGTTCGGCACATGCATCTCGCTCAGCCCGTCGATGAACACCGACGACCAGTACCGCACTCTCGGCTCGTGGGACAGCCAGTGGGGCAACATCTTCGGCGGCAGCGGCACCACAGGCGAAGCCCGGCTCACCTCACACTACAAATCGCTCTGTCCGCTCCATTTCTTTGCCGACGAACCGGTGTCGAACTTCGCCTCACTCAACATTCTGCTCGATTGCGGCGACGATGAGGAACGCCTCTATGCCGGCAGCGGCGAATTGCACTCCATTCTGCGCACACGCGGCATTCCTCACGAATTCCGTGTACGCAACGGCGCCCACACCACCACCTACTGGCGCGAAGGGCTCCGCGAAGGTCTGGCACTGTTCAGCACTGCCTATAGCGGAGGCACATATCCTGAAATTACCGCAGTCACCATCCCCACCGGTAACACACCCTCCACCGTTGAGGTGCAGAACGCACCCTGCGCCACAGCACTGTTCACCGGCGCAGGATTCAAGGGCAATTCAAGCTCGCGCGTGGTCTACATGGAACTCGGAGCCGGTGCAGGCGCAATCACGCCCGAACGGTGCGCCACTCTGATGGCCTCCACGCTTCAGGCCAAGAACGTGGCGCTTGCCGTGGTGAACACAACCGATGCGGCATCAGTCGATGCCGACGCGGTTTTCAGCGCGGTGGAAAGCACATTGGGCATCTCCATCACCGATTCCGGCCGATGGATGCTGGCAAGCGGCAACGGCCTTTCGCTCTTCGCTCCGTTTGCCTGGAACGGCCGCAAGATAGCCGGATTCGGGCTGTACGATTCCGACCTTGCCATGCCTGAAAATGCCACTCCGGCAGCCGGGCTCTATGTTCTCGACATCACTGACAACGGCACCAATCACCACGCCGTGTTCTCCACATTCTGCACTCTGCGCGACCTTGGCGCCAACGTAGAGTATCGCGTTCACAACGGCACCGACAATGCCGTCTGCGCCGACTATGGCATATCTAACGTGCTGCAACTTATCTCATCACGCATCCCCATCTGATGCGACCCACTAAAAACACATCTACCGCAATGAAAAAAGTATCTGTCCTGTCTGTCCTGTTTGCTGCCGCGGCCATCACGGCATCTGCGGCCGTACGCCCTGTGGAACTTGAGAATTGCCGCCTGCAAAGCAGCGTTCTCGGACACGATGTGGCCTACTCCGTGGTAATTCCCGCCGATGCCGACAAGGGCAAACATTATCCTGTGCTCTACATGCTCCACGGCGTCGGTGGCGACCACAGTTCATGTCTCGAGTATACCGATGTGGCCGGAATGATGCAGCGCGGCGAAATGCCGGAGATGATAGTGGTGATGCCCGACGGCTATCTTAGCTATTATTCCGATGCCGCCGACGGCTCGCTCCCATACGAGACGTTCTTCACAACTGAATTCATACAGTCCATCGATTCCATCCACCCCACACTGCCCGGACGCGAAAACCGCGTTATCTCCGGCTTCTCAATGGGTGGATTCGGGGCTATGACCCTCGGGCTGCGCAACCCCGAGAAATTCGGCACTGTGATATCCTTTTCACCGTCGATGCGCACCGATTCGGTCTATGCCACCGAAGGGCCGCAGGATGCCTGGGAAAAACAATGGGGACGCACATTCGGCGGCGCCGGTCTGACCGGTTTCGACCGCATCACACAATACTACCGCGACCGCTCGCCTCTTCATTTTGCGCACAAGCTCGATGCCAAAGCACTTTCAAGTGTCAACCTGACCATCGACATCGGCGACCTCGAAAACACACTTGCCGCTCCGTCGGAAATGCTGCACCGCACACTTGTGAGCCGCGGCATCCCGCACACCTACCGCGTGCGCTCGGGCGGCCACGATTTCGAATGTATGAACAAGGGGCTGCGTCAGGCAATGGCGGAACTGTCCTCCACACTCTTCCAGTCAACTTCATCCGACAAATCCGACCCGTCCGACCCGTCCGACCCGTCACCACGCCAATTGAATTTGGCCAACTCCACCATTTGGCTGCCTGCCGCCAACGCTGCTTCCTACCGGCTTTATCCGGTGCTTTACGTCCGCGGCAACTTTTCGCCTCAGGAAAAGGAAAGTCTGGTGAAACGCACGGACGCGATGGCATCTCGCGGCGAGATCAGGCCGATGGCACTCTGTTTCCTTTCTCCCACGGATTCTATTCAGGCCATCGAGCGTGAATGCAGCCAACTGCGTGCCGACCGCCGGTTCCGTGCATTCGTTGACTGCGGCGGTTCTCCCGACTTCCTGGCCGGATTGCTCGCCACCGAACCCTGGTTCACCGCAGTTGTACTGACCAATCCGACGGAAGGCTCCACTTCCCCGCAGACGTTTGCCGGACTGCTGAAATCACACCGCCGTTACCCGCGCGTGTGGCTCGACCAGAACCCGTCATCGCCTGACTTCGGATGGGCAAGCGATCTTCACGTGCTTCTGCGTGGCCTCGACATCAGCCACCAGTACCGCGTGGGCGCCCATGCACCCGATTCGCTGCAGTTCATGCCCGGATGGGAGGAATGGCTGCGGTTCATCGACCAGCGCATCCACATCTGACCCCCGCTCTGACTCTCCGCTACATTCACATCTTTCTCCAGACCATATTATTTCAGAAATAAATATCTTAAACCCTCAATATCCATGTTTACAGTCAACAACTATGCTCTGGCAGTGATTTTCTGCTTCATCACCATGATTTGCTGGGGCTCCTGGGGCAACACCCAGAAACTTGTATCGAAAAACTGGCGCTACGAACTTTTCTATTGGGATTACGTGATAGGCATGGTGCTGTTCACCCTGCTGCTCGGATTCACAATGGGCAGCTTCGGTTCGGAAGGTCGCAGTTTCTGCACCGACCTCTCGCAGGCTTCCTGGAGCGCCATCGGCTGGGTGATTCTCGGCGGTGTGATCTTCAATGCCTCCAACATCCTCCTGTCTGCCTCCATCTCGCTCGCCGGCATGGCCGTGGCATTCCCGCTCGGCGTAGGTCTGGCCCTTGTGCTCGGCGTAATAGTGAACTACATCGGCGTCCCCTCGGGCAATCCCTGGCTGCTCTTCGGAGGCGTGGCACTGGTGGTAGTGGCCATCATCTGCAACGGCATGGCATCGGGCAAGATGCCCAAGACTGCCGACTCCGACGGCACCGACACCCGCAAGAAAGGCATCATCATAGCCCTCATAGCCGGTGTGCTCATGTCGCTCTTCTACCGCTTTGTGGTCATGGGCATGGACATCAACAACTTCGCTGACCCGGCCCCCGGCATGCTCACCCCCTATGGAGCCATCTTCATCTTCTCAATCGGCGTGCTGCTCAGCAACTTCGTGTTCAACACTCTGGCCATGCGTTTCCCCTTCACCGGCGCTCCGGTGAGCTATTCGGCCTACTTCAAAGGTTCCTTCCCCACCCATCTCTGCGGCATGCTCGGCGGAGCTATATGGGGGCTCGGCACAGCATTCAGCTACATCGCCTCCGGCGAGGCAGGCCCGGCCGTGTCCTATGCCCTCGGACAGGGAGCACCCATGATCGCCGCCATCTGGGGCGTGTTCATCTGGAAGGAATTCAAGGGCGCACCTGCCGTGGTCAACAAACTTCTGGCCGCCATGTTCGTGCTCTTCATCCTCGGTCTGGCATGCATTGTATGGGCCGGTAACTGACATTCCGTCCAATCTCCCCCGTGAATCTGAATTAAAACATCAATCACTATAACCTTAAACGCTTTATGAAAAAATTCGCTTTATGGCTTGCTGCGGCAGCCATCGTGATGGGTTTCAACTCCTGCAGCGACGACCCGGACCATCCCGACACCAACGTGCTTGAGACACCAATGATGCAGGCACCCCAGCTCACACACAACACAGCCGTGCTCTCATGGAAAAAGTGCGCCAACGCCAACATGTACGTCTACACCGTGAACAACGGCCCTGAAATGATGACCTACGAACCCACCGTGACACTCGAAGGCCTCACCCCCGAAACCACCTACACCTTCAGCGTGAAGGCACGCCGCGACTATTCGCAGTATTTCGAGGATTCAGAGTACACCACCATCAATTTCACCACGCTCGGCAAGCCTGAAACCGCCAAAGTTTATCACGTGGCTACATTCGGCGACGACTGGGACAAATGGTTCTATGAATACAACGCCGACTGGACACCCAAACGCATCTACCGCACCGTCGACGGCACCGCCGACGGCGACCTCGACCGCGAATGGAACTTCACCTATAACGGCAAAGCCCTGCAGGTACGCGGCAAGAACGACTACGACATCACCCTCAACGACATGGGCTATGTGGCACAGCTCATCGACGGCTCCACCACCTACGACTACCTCTACGATGCCGACGGCTACCTGATTCAGGTATGCAAGAACGGTGAAGTGGCCGTGAACTGCGACATCCAGGACGGCAACCTCATGCGCTGGAGCAAACTCCGCGACGGTGCCGAGGTCTGGAAACTCCACACCTACGATTCAGCACTCAACGTGGGCGGATGCCATGCCATCACAGCCGAAGGCATCGGCGCAAGCCGCTGGTTCGTTGAAAGCGGCCTCTTCGGCAAAGCTTGCAAGAACCTCCACACATCCAACCAGTGGGATTACTCCGACACCGGCTCGACCTTCACATTCGATTTCGATGCCAACGGATGCGTCACCGCAGAGCACAAACTCTACGGCACCGACACCGAAAACTTCTTCTACTCCTACGTAGCCGAATAATCCCATTTCCCACTCAGCCGGCTACCCCCGGCACAACTTATCGCGAGAACTCTTTCTTTCGCAACTTATCGGAGACTTTTGTTTTAGGTATCTCCCCCGAGACTGTCTAACAAGTTTGGGCAGTCTCTTTTTATATTCTAAATGGCAAAAAAA
>OHTH01000243.1_pt1 | contig 43674 bp, 26 predicted proteins | sample 1578831 | NCBI WGS metagenome assembly OHTH01 (sample SAMEA3879590, study PRJEB24766) | human gut metagenome | biome: human-associated habitat; feature: feces | place: USA | collected 1985/1987 | reverse complement strand
TGCAGGCGGGATGTTGCAAATGAATGCCTGATGCTCAAATATGTTACGCAGGATTGCAGTCGCGACAGGTCGCGACCCTACAAGTTGATGGATGCGATCTCTCGCCCCCTTCACCGGCCGAACATCCCCAGCACGTGGCCCAGCGTGCCGTCCTTGAGCTGCACGCGGCCCTCGGCGTCAAGGAGGTAGAACGACGGCGTCAGCCCTATGTTGTACAGCTCACGGCGGTCCACCGCCCGTTCGCCATCAATTCCCACAAGCCATTCCTGCGGCAACGTGGCGGCATGCTCCTCCCACAGCTTGCGGTCCTCGCCCACATACACGGCCAGCATCTGCAGCTCGCCCTCGGCAATGGCGCGCCCAAGCTCAGGCACAACGCGCAGCGCCCTCTCAGCCTCATGGCATTGCGAGCAGTCCGGCTCATAGAACATCAGCAGCACCGGCGTGCCGCGAAGCGCCTTCAGCGCCGACCGCCCCCCTCCGCGCAGTTCGAAGGCAAAATCGCCGGCCACGGTGCCCACACGGTTCTTCATTATGTCGGCACGCCGCTCCTGCGCCACATCGGCGTAATATCCGCGGGCTATGGCCCAGTCGGCAAACGGCAGAAACGTCTCCTGATTGTACATCGGCGACTCCGGATTGTACAGATAGTTCACCGCCACGGCATAGAGGAAATCGATCTGCTCCTCCCCCGCCTTGCGGGCGGCATCGAGCAGCAACGCCACCCCGTCCTCACGCCCCGTGGGGGTGGCATAAGGGAGCACCGAGGCGAAATTGGCGAAATTCTGCTCCACGAAAGCCGAATCGAGCGCACGGCTGCGGTCCGTGAAATCCATCCCGTCCCAGAAGTGCGCCACCACGAAGTCCGCACGCTCCGCAGGCTCGCGCAGCGTTTCAGGCACCGCAGGCAGCGGAAGCTCCTCCACCCCCTCAGCGGCACTCCCCTTTTCGCCGTTGCCCTGCACGGCGGCCGCAGCCTCACCGTCCGAAGCCACCGACGTCCCACTCTCCCCTTTTGAATGACCGCAGGCGACGAGGCCAAGCCCCGCCGCCAGCGCAAAAACCAATATTCTCATTCTTTTCAAGTTATCTCATTCTATATCCTTAATCCACATCGCGCACACACCGGATATTAGCATTTCCAAGTGCCCCTACAGCTTGCTGAGTAAGTGCAAAATCATATCTTGGAACCATCACAAAACGATTTGTATAATCAAGGTTCCCGGTAACATCCGGATTCATACCAAATGCATACCCCTGTTGATCATAGAAAGAAAAAGTTGCTGATAGACCAAAATATCTATTAGTAGTACCATCAGTAGGTTGAATGCCTAGCGATGTCATGATAGCAATTTCTTTCTGATTGGGAACTCGCCATCCATCTCCATCTAGATATTTACCCAAACTATCAGAGTTATCATCGGTAACTTGACATGGATTCATTGCCGTTAACCAGTAACTCCAATCGCCAATACCATAAATTTTATAGCCATTCAACAAGTCTACCGTCAACAAATCACTATATTCAAATGCCTTGTAACAACGATTATAATCCTGATTCGCTATATGATGAGGATACATATGTGTAATCTTTTCCTGACGAATGGATTGTTGATCGTAATATTTGAGTTCTATGATATTTTTAGAACGTTCCACATACGCAGGTTTAACAGTCTCATTCGAAGTCACTCCAGACATGTCCACTCCCAGATTTCTCACGCAACGCACATTCCATGGATCCATCACATATGTGCGGTTAGTGGACGTTGACAAACCCTCCATCGCCCAGACGATATTGTTCTTATTGTTAGAACCATAAATCAGTAACGATGTCACAAGACCATTATTTTCAGCCACATTGTTATTCCCCAATACAACTTTATCACCCTCAAAATACGGTATGCGTGTCAACCTCGAATAATCCATTATAGGAGTCGAAAGGGATCTGCGGCCTAAAATTATACGGGCATATTGATTTGCGGTCGGTACATACCACCGCAACTCTCCTGCATCTATATAACCGTCTCCATTTAAATCCCGGTTTCTGTTCATACATGCATTTATCGCCTCTATAACTCTTGCATTGTCCGTCAAATCAGGGTCATATTTGGTATGTTCCGACTTAAGCTGAATCAACGCAGGCAAAGCGTGCGGATTATTCTTATCAAAAGCCGGCTGAACTACATCCTGTGTATTGATTGCATTTACATACTGAGGTTCTTCGACATTTACGAACGAACTCCAGAGATACGTCCCGTTAGTCCAGTTCTTAGGATTCCAACCACTACTTCCACCGGCGACATACATAGCTGTATTGTACCGTCCGTTGTTATCATTGTCACCCTGCCGAAAATTGCTTCGGAGATTCAGGCCATAGCTTTCGTTCACATGCTCAACACCAAGTGCGTTCTCGGTTTCAGCGTTTGTATTGTAATATGTCTGGATTGATCGCTGCGAGAAAGCATATTTGGAATTATAATAGCAGCTTTCGCCGTCGGTCGACTGGTCGACAAGCACGCGGATCCACACCGTGCGGTTATGTTTGTTCACATAATCGTGCCAGGCAGTGCTGCCCTCTTCATCGCCGTCAGTTGCTGTCTCGTAGACATACTCGTTGAAAAACACCGTATAGTAACCGGCTTTGATGGTTCTTGCATCTTTGTTTTCATTTCCAGCGCTGACCTTCTCCCAGAATTCATGGATGGTCATTGTGGGATTAGCGGAATCTGCATGCGGCCCCGTACGCGGCTTATACTCCGCCAATTTTGTGGCATTGTCGGCGCGGCGTATCTCCACCCAATCGAGATATTTACGCCTTTCCGAATTCTCAGACGGCACAGTCCCCGGCTCGCGGCTGTCAATATCCACCGGTTGGTTATTCTCGTCGTAACAACGTATCATATAGTCGAACGATCGGTTAGCTATCGTGGGATACAAATCTTCATCGGAAAGATAGATGTTATAGACGCCGTAATGTGCGTCAAGTTCCACATATTTCTCGGTCACGTCTGACACCATACCCTCGCCGCCGGGCGTAGGCTCGCCCTCCTTGCGCGCTTCCACAAGGATGTCGTTAACGTTGTTGATGGTAACGTCGTAGGTGTATTTGCTGTTGCGGCGGCAGTTGAAATCCTGTGCTTTCGATTTTCCGGAGCCTTCACAATAACCTAAATGCACGGTGTAGACACCATCGACCACACGTGCGCCGTTTATCTTATCTCCTTTCTCGTCCACCTTCAGGGTCATGCGCACCCTCAGCTCCACAAAAGTGGCGTTGTTGTTGGCATCGGCAGCATCCGCCGAGCCGACCAGCGATTTGTATTTACCGGTGTTTAGGCCGGCATCCGTCTTGAACTCCTCCTCGCGGTAGCTGTAATAGTCGCCATTCTTGTTGTGCGATTCAGGCGGCTCAAGGCCGGTGCGTTTGTTCTCAACCTGCCACCAGTCAAAACTGTATGTATTGCCGTTGTGCGTCACCACGTTGGTGGTCGGGGTATGCTGATATGAGCCTTTCGTACCTACCGTGCGGAGGTCGCCGGCATTCAGGGTTCCCGCTGTATGTTCATACAACCAGCTCTGATTAGGCACATTATGCACCGTCCATCCCACAACCTCGAAATCCTCGATGTTGTCGGCGTTATAGGTGACGTTGAAGCGCACCTGCGAGATGGTTCTGCGCAGATGTATTGCCCCGAGCAGCGCACCTGTGGCGGGAATCGTTACGGCCTCTATCTGCGTATGGTCGCCGTTGGCATGTGTACCGTCAATATAATGGCCGCTCATGAGCAGCACGTTCAGGGGAACATCGGCATTGATGTCACCATCGGTGTCGAACATTGTTGAAAGGTTGTTGAACTTTTCCCAGGTGTCGGCGTCGGAAAGTGCCTGCTCCAGACTCACCACTTCTGTTCCATTGTGGGCGCTTCTCCCCTCGAAGTTGGCCACCGCCACGATGTAGCTGCGGCCGGTCTCGGCATTGATCTTTACTGACTCCGGATAATCATGCGTCGGCGATGCATTAAGCCTCGTCTCGCTGTACACGCCGGTTCTTTGTTGTGAGGAGGCACTGTATACACCGATCCACAGCGATTCCACTCGGCCGTCAAGTCCGGCAGCCATGTCAGAGCGCGAGATTGGAGTCATTTCCGGCAGTCTTACGTTCACACTCAATGTGACGGGGCGGCCTGCGCCCTCATCATCCGGATACTCTATCTCATCGGTACACCCCGCCAACGCCACAACCAACAGGGCGGCTATCCACAGGGCTGATTTATATATGTTTCTGAAACTCTTCATTATTTTTGTTCCTGAAATCTGGCACTTTTTCTACGGCATTACACCGACATTTTCAAACCTCAAATCAATTGAACGGAGGGATAACAGTGGTATGTATGGACCACGGACACACGGCATACTTCACCTGAATCTCGGCAGGCTGTGTGGGATCTTCCTCTTTTACACCCGTAACCACCACCTGATAGATGTGATTGCGGGCAAAATCCGCATCCACCGTCTTGCCGTCGGCATCCTGCCGTTCCGCAGGAAATTTGTAATCGTAAGTCCGCGTTGTGTGTTTGTATTTGTCAAACACTTCAATATGAAGGGTCGGTCCCTGCACACCTGCGTCGAGCACTGCCCAATCGAATTCAGGCACATAAACATTGTACGCTTCATACTCCATGTCAGCGCCAAAACCCACGTAGTCCTGCTTGTCTGTATATGGTACTGCAGCCGACGGAAGTTCAATCGTTGCATTCCACCATTCCTTCAATGCCGTGCCGTATTCCACCACGGATGTTTCTTTTGCCCACGGCGAAACATCAGTAAGCAGAGGCAGATAGGCACCACTGCTGTTGAATCCGGTCAGAGTTACTTTCTCTATTTTATGCTTGTTGTCTCCATTTTTCGCAAGAGCGTCGACAAGCCGCACCTTCGCCATGGAGCGCTGAATGTAAATGTCTGGAAGATTAAGGGCTTTATCCTTGGTCGAAGCGTCATTCAGCTCCGAGCGTTTCACACTCATTGCCGCCACCCCGGCCATAGGTATCAGGCGATTATTTGTGCCGAGCGAAGGTTGCCACGGCGAATTATTGCCCATAAGCCCCGTGTATGGGAATCCACGGTAGCTCTTCGAAAGCTCCTGAATGGTATTGAAGAGATAATTCTCGCCGAAAGCCCCGTCGGCTCCGGATATGCCGTTGAGATTCGCGATAAAAAGCAGCGAGAAATCCACCATGTCGGTCGGCTCCTTACCTGCGTAAGCGAAATAATCTGTATGTATTTTCAGGGTGAGACTGTACTTGCCGTCCGCTCCCGTCACTTCATAATCCTCGCTGCCGAATGTGCGGATCACCCGCCGGTTGTGGTCAAGCAGCATTATGTTGAGGTCGGAAGTGTCCACATAATTTTCTGCCTGAGTTGCATCCTCTTCGGGATGCTTGTCGCCGTCGTCCGGCTCAGAGGCACGCGAGGACACATTGCGCCCCGACACCTCCATGTTACGGAGATCGACCGACAGCCACATGTCACCGCTGCGCGCAGGCACAACAGGCGCTACAGGCTGTGGCTCATCGGCGCACGGGTCGGCATCGTTGATGCACGACACTGCAACCATGCCTGCCGCGGCCACCACGACCGCAACAACCATCCTGCGACAAATCCGGTTAAAATCCATTTGTTTCATTTCCAATATCCAGTGATGTTGCCACTACTCCACAGGGGTGACCACCCGCACTATGCGCCAGTCGTTGATCACAATCACGGTGCTTACCCATTCGTTATCCTTGTCGAGGAAGAACGTCATGTTATACTCGTCCTGACGGTCGAGATATTCCTGAGGACCCATCGCCTTGTTGTGCATCCCCATCACGAGCAGCGCGTAATCGCGCACGTTCACTTTGAGCACCGTGCTGCCGTCCTGACGGGTGATGTGCAGGATGGGGTCGGTCTCGGTGGTGAGGCGCGACACGGTGAATTCAGCCAGCGCGGCGCCAAGCACATTGTCGGAGGGCATTTCGGCGGGAACCATGTTTCCCGGCATGTCGGTGGGGTTTGAATTGACATCGACAACGCCCGAGAACTGATGCCAGGGATGGTAGACAACCTCCTCGTGCGAACGCAGCGTGTTGTCGTGGTTGAGCCAGCCGTTGCCGTCGGTGATGGTCATGTTGAAGTTGGCTATGTCCACCGGATTGCCCGACATCTGCTGAAGCACCACGCGCACCACATTAGTGTCCTTTTTCAGCGGCACCGTGATGTAGTTCGGCACCGAAGGCGAGGCATAGGGAAGCTCGGCATGAATCATGCCGTGGAACAGCGGCGCCAGGTCGTCGCGGCTGTGTCCCGTCCCACCCTCAATGGTGCGGTGCAGATAGGCATGAAACTCCTCGAGAGTCGACTCGCCGATCTTTCCGGCAGCAATGTCGAACGATTTTGAATGCTCACCGCCCCACACAAGCAGGTCGTAGCTGCCCGGCTCCACATCGAGCACCATCTCGTTGTTGGGCGTAAGCTCCGACTGCGTGACGTCGATGCGCTTCACGAGCCGTCCGGTCTTGCTGTTGAATGCCAGCAGCGTCACCTGCTTCACTTCAGGGGTGAATGCATCCGCAAACTTCATGTTGTAGTCGTATGTGAAACGCACGAGGTTGTAGCTCGCCACGCAGTCGCTCTCATCCTTTATCATGTCGCAGCTTGAAAGCGCGCAGCATGCCGCCACAATGGCAAGCACATACGGTGTTATGCGATGTTTGATAGCGTTAAGCATATTTGCCTGTATATTGTTTGATTATTTATTCGAGGTTAAAGATTCCGGAGTGCCCGGAACCGGGGGAAGATATGTTAACGCCGCAAGCGGCTGTTATAGTCAGAATTAAAAAGTTGATGCCGTTTCGGTGGCATCGGGGCTTTTCCGGCCGTTTTTGAGTTTCCGATCCCGGAGCGGCCGCCTCCGTATCGTAAATAGAGAATAAACTGTCACTCACAGCCGCGACCTCTCCGAGGTGCGCTTCACCCTTGCTACCGTCCACCCCATGATGCGCTGCGCTTTCATGGGGTTAACCACGGTATATCGCCTCCGGCGATAACGCATACATTGTGATGATGGCTCGGTGTCAAAGAGATAGCCGGAGCTTCAGTAAACCGGGATTGCATCATGTTGTAGGGTCGCGACCTGTCGCGACTGCTACCCGCGAAACAAATCCGGCAATTCATCTATCTGTCACTGATAATACCCTGTTGGCAGTCGCGACAGGTCGCGACCCTACAGCAGGCATTACTTAAAAATAGGAACTGCGGTGCGGACATCTCCGCCTGGTGCGTTCACTCCGCACCGCAGTGTTATGTGATTACAAAGGACTCTTATTCAAGAACAGTCTGGTTGCTGACTACATTCCACTTCAGACAGTAAACAACAGCTGCAAGGTAGCTTGCCTCAGGATCTTTGGGATTCTCCTGTTCATTGCCGGGAACACCGAGACCAATTACATTGGTGAATTCATAGTCATATATATGATTGCGGACAACGCCGAACTTACCGCCCATATGCTTGATGTTCACGTAATACGATGTCACGCCATCCTTCCACAGTGAGATATTGTCGAAACGGTCGAAATCATCAGTCAGGACATGAGCTTTCCAGGTGTTGGGGTTAGTTCCTTTAACAAAGCTCACATCATTCACCGTGGCAGTTTTGGTGGGATTACTACCGTTCCAGGCCGCAACAATTTCTTCCTTGAGGGTGGAGGTGAGGTAATAGTCACCAGCCCAATTGGCAAGGTTTAGTCCGTCGGTTTTTCCGGGAAGCTTCACTACACCCTTTACCAGAATTGCAGTGGCATTTTTAGTGCGGTCTGTGGCACTTGCAGGCTCATGACGAGTGTTTCCGTAGCAGTACACTCCCGGGGCGTCAGCAGTGTAATTTCCTAATGAGAAGTCATCATTATAGATGTCATAGGTTTTGACATAAAAATCCTCTGCTGCGGCACAAGCTGTCCATGCCCAGTAACTGCGGTGACGTGTTTCATCGTTCCAGTCAGTAAACGGAGGGGTCTTGATGCAATCGTCGATATTTTTGATAGCATATGTCTTATTAGCATTCTTGATAAGCTTCCATCCTACAAGTTCCATCTCAAGGGTGGTCTTGTCACTGGTATATCCGTCAAGCGAAGAGAGTCCCCTTATGGTGAATTCTGCGGCATCCGTACTTGGCTTACCATCGTCTGTTTTCTTTTTCACTGAGTAAGTATTAAGTCCGCTTACACGTACTTTTGCAGCAAGACGCTCCACGAAAATTTTAGCCGGGTTATTTCTGGCAGCATCTGCAGTAGTCTCGATATGCTCGGTCACATCCGTATAACACACGGATTTGCCGTTAGACATATAAGTGGAGCTGGTCATAGTGAACTTCGAAAATTCATTTGGGACATTCGCAGCCTCTTGACGCAGAGCACCCAGTGTCTTATTAGCATAATATTCAAACGGATGGACTTCTTCATGCGGATTGATTATGCACACCACCTTTGCCGGTTTGTTGCCAAGATATTTATCAGGCTCACCAAGAACAAGCACACCCTCAATATCCGAAGGATTACCTGAAGTATTGGGATCATCGCTTGGTTTGAGGACGTGCGGAGCTACCATGTTTGTGTTAGATACAGTTCCATTCACACCGTGCTGCGCCATGATAAACGGGCGGTCATCGGCAGTGAAGAAATAGAAGCGCACATCATCCTTAGTGAAAGCGCTCTCCTTATCATCTGCCGGGCCTTCAAAATCATCCTCAATGGGAAGCGCTCGGCCACTCGAACCGATGTTGGTGATACGGACGGCCATGTAGCTTTCACCTACGGTGGGGCCATCGGGATCAACGGGACCGTTGATCGGTTCGTCGCTGGAGCAGGAGGCGAAGCCTAATGCGAGGGCAGCGAACGCGCCGAAATAGAATTTTGTTTTCATAGGAAAATTATAATTGGTTAATATTGTTTATTTATGATTGGTTATGGTGTTGTAAATCTCAAAGTGTTTTGTTCAGGTATCCGCGGCTTGTCGCGGCTGCAAACAAGGGGTCAGCGGTTGCGGAGCGACTGGTATTCGCGCAGGGCGCCGATCTGGTCGAGCAGGCCGCGCGAACGGGCGATGCCTGCGGCAAGCGAGCTTTCAAGCAGCTGTTGGGCGCGGTCGTAGTCGCCCTGCATCAGTGCGAGTGCTCCGCGGGCATGTGTGGCCTCGGGCGAATCGCCGGCCTTGGCCAGATAGCCCTCGGCGGCGGCATAGTCGCCACGGCTCATGGCAGTGTTGGCGGCGTTGAGGTTGGCCACGGGGTTGTCGGGGTACATGCGCACGGCAATGTCGAACACCTCGTTGAACTCGGGCGAGCCGGGCTCGAGGCTCTGGGCGGCCACAAAGAATTCATCGAGCGAGAGGTTGCCCGGGCGCTTCTTCATGATGGCCAGAATCTCGGCGGGGTCGCTGTAGGAGCGCACCACGTAGCTTATGCGGTAGTCGGTGTGACGCAGCGAGGGGTACACGTTGGCCAGCAGGAAGGCATAGTCGGCGGGATAGCGGCGGCGTATCTCCTGGTCGCGCGGGTCGGGCGCGAGCGAGGTGTCGTCGATGATGGCGAGGATGCCGTCGCGGTTCTCCAGGTTGGATGCTGCCACCCACTCGCGCAGACCGGCCCAGTCCTCAGGCTCCGAGGAGGTCTCGATCAGCCCCTTGGGGAATGCATAGAGGTTCTCCACATATGCCTTGAGGGCGTCGGTACGGCCCTGTGCCAGGCGCACGTTGTTCTTGTAGGGGCCTTCGGGCGATGCAAAGCCCTTGATGCTCATTGATTTGATGGTGACGTCGGCATCGTTGCGCACGGAATCCACACTGGCGCGCACCACGGCCAGCTCGGCGTAGTTGCCGCGGAAGTCGGGGAGCAGCACGGTCTGGTTGACGGGGAACTCCACGTTGGCACGGCCGGAGATGGCGCGCTCCTTCACCCCCTCCACCACCGGAGCGGTGTAGGCGAAACAGTCGGAGGTGTCGAGGCGCGGCGCACGCCAGAGCGAGAGGTCGGTGGTCTCGGTCACCTCCCCTTCGGGACATGAGGCGCAGCCGTAGGTGCGGGTGCGGATGGAGAGTGTGGCGCCGTCGATCCAGTCGGCATAGGGCACCATGGTGTGGTAGCGGTAGTCGGCGGGAGCCTTCGATGCCTTGAAAGTCACCTCGGGGACGGCCATGCCGTTGTCGTTGCCGCGCAGATGCTGTATGTAGCGGTTGCGGCCGTAGACGCCCACGCCGGGGAGATAAAGTGTGTCGGCCTGATTGACCAGATAGGGGGTGAGCACCACCACCTGGTTGGATTTCACGGGGATGGCCTTGAGGTCGAGGTTCATGTCAACATTGATCAGCCCCTCCACCATCGAGATGGCGGAACTGGTGGCCGCAGTGTCGGCCTTGGCTGTGAATGCCGCTGCGGCGATGAGCAGCGACGGGAGCAGGATATGTCGTTTCATGTGCGGAGTCCGGTTAGAAAACATAAACTAAGTTGACTGCGGCCTTGGTGGGGCCGAAATAGTTGTGATGGCGCTTCGTCTCGGTCTTGCGGCCGCAACCGGCGCATTCGTAGACGTCGAACCGGGTGTACACGTAGCCTATGCCGATCTCGGCCTCCAGATTCCAGTGCTTGCCAAGCAGCCAGGAGTAGCCGTAGGCCACGCCCACGCCGGCAAACCATCCCTGGTAGCGGTGGTCCTTGAGGTTCTTGAAGTTGGTGCCGAGGAAGTCGACCGGCACATCGATGTTGCCAACGTTGTACTCGCCGCCAAGCAGATGTGCGCCCACAAAATGGCCGCCCAGTGCCTCGCAGAACCAGTAGCGCGCCTCGGGCTGCACAAGCCAGTGCTTCCACTTGCGGTCGTGCGAGAGGTTCCAGGCGTTGAGCTGCCCGGTAAGCTCGGCCGACCACCGCGGTGCGAGGCGTATCTCGCCGCCTATGTTGGCGTTGAGAAAGGCATCGTAGAGCAGATTGGTTTTCAGTGCCACATCCTGCCCGCGCATTGTGGAGCAGATTGCCGCAAACATCACCATGAATAATACTAATGTCTTTTTCATCATGCGTATGTTGTGATAATTTTTTCGACGACTGTTTTTCAGACCGTACACTTCTTTTTGCTTTTGCCGTCTCACTCTCCGGTGGGATGAATAACATGGTGCCCCCGTGCGGAATCTGTGCCGCACGGGGTTGTCCGTTTGGATGCGCTACCTTAGCAGCCGCATTAAAATGCTGTGATACTTTACTTCATGCACCATGTATCAAAACAAATCGTGTGTGTCAGGTTATAGAGATTATTTAACAAGAGTATAGTTCAAGTACCCCAAAGCATGCTGATGCAGTGGGGAAGGGATAGTTCAACAATAATGCGGAATGCAGAGGCCGGAGAACAGAACGATTGATTCGCATTGACGGATTATGAGGCCGGCGTACAGCCGACATGAGTTCACGTATAAAAAAACGTATCGTCTGCCGGTGGGCAACCCCGGCTTGTTCTGCCCGGACTGCTTTCTGATTCCGATGCAAAGTTAGGCATATTTTACAAATTGACAAATTTTTGGCCGGAAATTACAAAATTTATCAACATCGCACTCAAAAAAAAAAAAAAAAAACAGATTTTCGGTTTATTTCCTTTCATTTTGACAATAGCAAATCTTATTTTGAAAAACTATTTACATTCCGTCGGTTTTGAAAAATATTTTTAACCAAAAATATCCGATTCAGCTAAAAATAAAACCGCCCGTCCCTACAGAGCCTGTACGGCCTGTCCACCTTTAAGGGAGTAGGCGGGTGAATTACCACAAAACGTAGGGACGCACGGTCTGTGCGTCCGCGAAACACATATTGTCTATCAGTCAATTGCCGGACGCACCGACCGTGCGTCCCTACATCGCTGACCGGAATTCAGCAGTTCTGCAACGTCTCACTTCCTGGTAAACAAAACACCGTCTTTCAGTCGTTGCCTGCATGGCAACATTGACTGAAAGACGGTGCGTTTAACTTTATTTAACTACGGCTCGATTTATCCCGCCATAAAAGATGTGAATTTTATCAGTTCACCTGCCACTCAAACAGGCCGGTGGCGTTGTCGGCGGGGAGCTGAATCTCCAGCTTCAGGGCGTCGGTGGTGACGGGGTCGAAAGAAGCCTTGCAGGGCGCGCCTTTCACCACGGGATAGGTGGTGGCGCCGGGATTGGCCATAAGCTCGTTGCGGAAAGTGACTGGCTGCCAGTCGCCCTTGTCGTCGCGGTAGTAGAGCTTCCACTGGCGCGGCACACGGCAACCGCCCCAGGGGCCGTCGTCGTACCAGTAGACGGTGGAGCTTTGCACGGTCTCGGCCTTGGGGAATTCATAGACGAGCCATTCGCTGGTGTCCTGCTTAGGCCAGTAGTGGAAATAAGGCACGGAGCGGTCGTTCTCATCCTTGGGCACGAGGCCGTCGTTGATGGCCGAGAGGGCCGCCATCTTGTGCGAGCTGCTCACCTTGGCTGCCGAGGCCAGCGTGGCAGGCTGAGCCGGACGCGAAGCCGACAGATCCTGCGGCAGCCATACGGCCATCTTGCCCGGCCCGCGGTGGTTCCATGCATAGTAGGGAATCAGTGTGAGGCGCACATCCTTGGCCTCAAGCGCACCCTTGTCGTTGAACGAGAGCACCTGGCCGTCGGTCACCAGCTCTGTGATGCCGTGCAGCATGTCGGGGCGCACCTCCTCCTTGAATTCAGGTTTCTGGTTCACAAGCACCGAGAGCACATCAAAATCGTTGTCGGGCCATTCGGCACAGTAAACTATGGGGCCGCGCTCCACGGCCACACGTCCGCGGTCGGCCTCAACCTTGGCGTTGGCCTTGACAGTGCGCGGAAGCATGTCGAAGTGCACCGACACGCGGTCGCCCTTCTTCCAGCGGCGGGTTATATCGAAATAGCCCTTGTTGAGGGTGGCCTCCACAGGCTGGCCGTTCACTTTCACGGAGTAGGTGGGGCGCAGATTGTCGGAATAGCTGTAGAGGTCGGAGGGCACAGGCATGTTGCGCACCCATCCGGGCACACGCACTTTCATGGTGAACTCCCCTATCTTGTTCTTGTCGACTGCGATGTCGATATCGCCGTTCCACGGGTAGGATGTGGACTGCGACAGCTCGACGGCATCACGCTTGCCGTCCACGTCGAGCTTGGCGGTGTTGCTCATGAAGAGGTTGACGTAGAGGTCGCGGCCATTCACGGCATATACATAGCCGGGAAGCGAGGGGATGAAACGGCAGATGTTGGAGGGGCAGCAGGCGCAGCCGAACCAGGGCTGACGCTGATGCTGGCCCATCGACTCAAGCGGATTGGGATAGAAAAAGCCTCCGCCGTCGAGCGACACGCCCGAGATAAGACCGTTGTAGAGCGTGCGTTCCAGCACGTCGTAGTATTTCGAATCGCCGTGCAGCAGGAACAGGCGGTGATTGACGTAGACATTCCCGATGGCGGCGCATGTCTCGCAGTACGCGCTCATGTTCGGCAGCTCGTAGTTCTTGCCGAATGCCTCGCCGTTGCTTGTGGCGCCGATGCCGCCGGTGATGTAGTATTTCTTACCCACGATATTGTCCCAGATGCGGTCGATGGCATGGATGTAGGCGCTGTCGCCCGTAAGGGCTGCCACATCGGCCATTCCGGCATACATGTATGCGGCACGCACGACGTGGCCCACGGCCTCATCCTGCTCAACGACAGGTTTGTGGGCCTGGGAATACTCGTCGGTGCGCGAGGTGTGGCCGCGCTTGTCGAGGAAGAACTTGGCCTGGTCGATGTATTTTTTGTCGCCGGTGACAAGATAGAGCTTGGCAAGCGCCATCTCGGCTATCTGATGGCCCGGCACACGCACCACCTGACCGGGATTGTCGCCAATTTCACGACACACACAGTCGGCATATTTGATGGCTATGTCAAGGAAATTGCGTTTGCCTGTGGCCTGATAATGGGCTATGGCGCCCTCCACCATGTGGCCGAGATTGTAGAACTCGTGACTCAGGTCCTCCACGGCCTCCCAACGCTTGGAGCCTGCCCATTCGTGTGGATGCTTGGGATTCATGGTGCGCGATGTGTAGAGATAGCCGTCCGGTTCCTGCGCGGCAGCCACAATCACCAGCACGCTGTCGATGTAGGCGTCAAGTTTGGGGTCGGGATAGGTCTGCATCAGGTAGGATGCGCCCTCGATGGTCTTGTACACGTCGGTGTCGTCGAACGACAGACCGCCAACTGTGATTGTGTCGGACGGATGTGCGGCCTTGACGAAATTGTCGTATCGCCCCGTCTCCTCGCATTTGCTGAAAGCCAGAGGGATGGTGACGTCGCGGCTCGCCTTGAGCCTCTGGCCCCAGAAATTGTCGGTCACTTTCACCGACGTGAAAGGCACCTGCCCTATCGGATAGCCGCCGTTGGCCTTGGCCGAAGCGAAGCACGGCAGAACGATGGCCGCCGTCAACGCCATAAAGAGTTTTTTCATGGAATGTGGCATGTCGGTATATGATTGGTTGTTAACTAAGCGCTTATAACGCAGTAAAATATGTCTTTCAAGTCTAATTTTTCGGTATGTATTCGTCCCAGAGGGTAATGGAGCCGACAAGGCCGGTGAAGGGCCAGTCGCCCTCGGCATTACGGCCCAAAGTTACGAATTGCGACGGTTTTACCAGCAACTGAATGTCCTTTTCGCTCACGAGACGGTCGTTGATGTACACCCGTTCCATCCTCCCGTCGAAGGTCACATAGACTGTGAGCCAGCGGTTTTCAAAGTCGGCCTGAGCAGTCTTTGAGCCTGCATCCTCGTACCATCCGTAATGCTGCATCAGGCCGCAGCGGGGCTCGGTGCCGTTGACAAGCATGATTTTCTCCAGTTCGTCGTGCGATGAGGTGAAATCGGCCACACATTCGTTGAGTTCCATCGTAGGGTTGAAAATCTCGGCGCGGAGGGTGTACGGGGCGTTGTCGCGCAATGTGGCGGGAAGTGCGAACGACGAGCGGTAGCGCGTGCGGCCGTCGAAGCGTAGGGCCCTGCGGCCTTCCACCTCCTCGATCACACCTGCCGAGTCCACAGCGGCGAAATATCCGGCAATCCCCTCTCCGTTATCGAAATATGGCACAGTGTCGCCGGGATTGAAACGGGAGAAATCGATGTCAACCACCTTACCTGTCTGATTCATTTCGGCTGCGGGGAGACGCACAACGGGACTCTCCACGTCGAACGCCACCTCGGCCGGAGTCTTTTCCCAATTGGAATAGCGCAGCTGGGCTATCACCAGCGTATCGGCGCCCGACGCCACCTCTATCTCGCCGTCACGCAGCATTCCGTGGGTGTCGGCGGCCACCCAACGGCCGTCGCGAAGCACCGTGGCTGTGAGTGTATGCGGTTTAGAGGGGGATATCATCGGACTGCGGAATGTGAGCGTGGTGTTTGGTTCGAGCATCACGGCGCGGCGTCCAGAGGTGCGCACGGCGCGTGCGCGGCCGGAGGTCAGATCGAAGCCACCCCCGAGCTGCCCTTCGCTGTTGGCCCAGCGACGCCCGTCGAAGTCGGCGCCCGTCACCCCAACCCACTGCTGCGGAGCGTAATCCTCAATTTCAGGGAACACCTTCACATTCCAGATGGCACCGGGAAATCCGGCTTTCTGGCCTCCGGTAAATGTGATGCGCACATAACGAGCGCGTGTGTCGCCGAAATCGCTCATGGGCGAGCCGGCCAGACGGTTGGCACGCTTGTCGGCAAACACCTCCCAGATTTTGCCGTCGGCAGATGTCTCGATAAGATACTGGTAGAACTGGGTGCCGTACTCCCACTGTGTCAGCACGGTGCGGATGCGCTCGGGTTTGCCGAGGTCGATGGTGAGCCACTCCTGCCCCATTGTGGCCGGACGCCACAGGGTGCCGTTGTTGTTGTCGACGGCGTATTCCGGACGGAAATCGGCATCGTAGGCCGAGGACGCCTCCACCTTTTTGCCGAAAGCAAGGTCCTTGGATTTAAGCACAGATGTGCGCACCGGACGGCTGCCCGCATGTGTGGCGTTCACCTTGGCGATGGAGCCGTCGGGGAGGAACTCCAGGCGGTCCATGGCAAGCTGACGGTGAAAACCTCGGTTGCTGTGCGGATTGTCGTGACGGTGATAAAGTATGTAATAATCATCCCCGTCCTGAAGCACACTGTGATGGCCCGGCCCGTGGATAGTGCCGTCGTCGTTGGTCTCGAGGATGCACCCTTTGTATTCATACGGACCGAGCGGGGCATCGGCCACGGCATACTGCACGCGGTAGGTGTGGTCCTCGCAATGTCCGGAGGAGTACATGAAGTAGTATCTGCCGTTCCGTTTCAGCACGAACGGCGCCTCGAAGAAGTCGGTGACCTCGGTGTTCGGAATCAGGCGCGTCTCGGTGAACGTTTTCATATCGGGTGCCAGACGCCCGGCACCACACCCGAAGCCCTTGTAGATGCCCCACGTGCCCCAGTACATGTAGATGGAGCCGTCGTCGTCCACAAACGTCTGCCCGTCGAGGGTGATGGCGTTGGTTACGAAACGGTCGGGCACCAGCACAGCCTCGCTCTCGCCCAGGATGTTTGTCCACGGGCCGCGCGGTGTGGCGCTGCTGCCCACATGTATCTGACATGGCTGGCAGTATATGTAATAATACAGCGAATCGGCGGGATTATACATCACGTCGGGCGCCCAGATCCAGTGGCTGTCGGGCCAGTTCATCGGGAGTAGCGTCCAGTTGGTGAGGTCGCGGCTCTGCCACAGCTGGGCGGGGCCGAATCCGGCGCCGGAGCCGTCGGTGGTGGCATAAATGTAGTAAGTGTCGCCGAACTTCTTTATCGTCGGGTCGGCAAAATAGCCCGGGAGGATAGGATTACCCGCGCCGGGAGCGTTATAGGCCACATCGGCCGCGCTACTGCACACAGCTGCAGCAGCAACGAAAACTGAAGTAGCAAAAAATCTCATTGTCGGCATAGACTAAGGAATGCAAAATTAATACTGGAGAATTTCGAGAATCTCGAGATTCTCGAAATTCACGAGATTCTCGAAATTCACGAGAATAGAATGAAAAAATCCTAACGAACCAATCGTGCATCGTGCATCATGCATTGTGCATCGTGCATTGTGCATCATGCATCGTGCATCGTGCATCATGCATCGTGCATCGTGCATCGTGCATCAATTACAACGTCGGCCTCAGCTTCATGGCGAAACCGCCGCCCGAAGCCATCGGCACATCCATACGCGAAGTGCTGTTAACCCTCGTTTTAGTGATTTTATGGTCGGAAGCGATGCGGTTGGCGTTGGGCCCGTCGGCAAACAGTTCCACCTCGAATGTCACACCAGCCGGCAGGAAGTCGAACGAGACAGGCACGGTGCGTTCATCCCAGTTGGTCAGGCCACCGATATACCACCGGCTGCCTGCACGGCGCGCGGTGACAATCGACTCGCCCATAGTGCCGGAGAGGATGCGGGTCTCGTCGAACACTGTGGGGATGGAGGATATGAACTCAAGCGTGGGGCGGTTGTCGCGGTAGTTCGAGGGCGAATCGGCCAGCATGGTGAACGGCGAATCGTGCACCACATAAAGCGCCACCTGATGCGCACGCGTACCCATGCTCATAGGTTCGGTATAGATGGCCTTCCATGCATTTTTGGCAGCGTTGCGCATGGCTCCGGGGGTGAAATCCACCGGACCGGCCATCATGCGGAGATACGGGAAGGCAACATCATAGAGCGGCATGTTCTTTTCAAGATCGGTCCAGCGCACCTCCTCCATACCGAACACACCTTCGAAATTGAGGATGTTGGGATAAGTGCGGTTGATGCCGGTGGGCTTGAAATATCCGTGATAGTCGAGAATCAGATGATTGGCGGCAGCCTCGCGTGCTATGCGGTAGGCCATCTCCACGGCCTGCTGGTCATCGCGGTCAAGAAAATCGACCTTGAAACCGGCAATGCCCATGTCGGCATACCGGCGGCAGGCCTCGGCAAGCTGTTCGTCAAGCACATTGAACACCGTCCACAGCACCAGATCGACGCCACGCTCCTTCCCGTAGGCCACAAGCCCGGGGAGGTCAATCTCCGGAATCACGGTAAGCATGTCGCCACTGCGCGGGTCATACCACCCTTCGTCAAGCACCACATATTCCAGCCCGTTCTCCGCGGCGAAATCTATGAAATGGCGGTAAGTCTCGGTGTTGATTCCAGCCTTGAAGTCCACCCCACGCAGACCCCAGTCGTTCCACCAGTCCCATGCCACTTTGCCGGGACGGATCCAGTCGGTCTGCCCTATTGCATTGGGGCGTGCAAGGGCGTAGACAAGGTTGTTGACCGGCAACTGACGGTCGTCGGTGGTGACGGCAAGTACGCGCCACGGCAGTGTGCGCGGCACATCGGTACGGGCTATAAAGTTTTCCCTTTCGGTGACATACAGTTGCTGACGCCAGGGATAGCGGTCGTATGCCTTAGGGTATCCTGCAAAAACAGCGCTCAACCGTCCGGCCACGGAATCGGCCTGCAGGAACATGCCCGGATAGGCCTCCAGGTCACTTTCGGTGATGGTGAGTTTAAGTCCGTCCGAATAATCGACGCAGGCGGGGAGGAACGCTAACTGCGGAGAAGCGCTCCCCACAGGTGTGCAGGAATAGGTGTTCTGAAACGCCATCGCCATGGGTTCCTTGTCGTTGGTGGAGTGCGACAGATAGAGGCGCACATCGGCGGGAAGATTGTAATCGGCTGTCTCGTCGGTGATGCATGCAGCCCCGTCGAGTGCGAACCGGTAGGCCATACCGTCGTTGAACACACGCAGTTCCATCGACTGGCCGTTTTTCAGGTTCACGTTCATGCGGTTGTATGTAACCGAGAAGCTGTTCTGCCGGTAGAATGGCGCCACCACTGTCTCGCTTACATTTTTCCGCACCGAAGTCTTTCCGATGCGCGGCGGTTTAGCGCCGTCAATCTCCAGCCCTACGGGCGAGGGATTCAGCAAAACCTTATCGGCATAACGCAATGACAGCGCAAGCGAGCCACCGTCGTCGGAAAGTGTGGCACACAGTTTGCCGTCGGGCGAGGAGATTGTGCGCTCGGCGGCGTGCATCCCTGTGAAAAAGAGTGCAACAGCCGCCACAGCAACAATCAGATTGATTTTCATGGTTCCAAACATGTAGATTGGTTAAAAGGAGCTTATTGTTATTTCTTTAATTCAGACTTATCCGACATTCACCGTTTGTCGGAGCCACCGTCGGCAACCGCCTTCGGCGCGCCGGTCGGGAAGGTGAGCGTATAGGGCCACTGGGCGTCGCCGGGATTTTCAGGACCGTCGACATTTCGCCAGTGCTCGGTGGGCGCACCCATCACCATTAGCCACAGATGCTGCAGGGGCGCACCTTCCGGAGCAGTGTAACTCAGGCGCCCTGAACGGCCGCTATGCATAGGGCCGTAGACGGTGTTGCCGTCGGCATCCACAGCTATGAAGCCGTAGCGCCATCCGGCTTTGGAGGGATTCACATTGTTGTACCCTTTCAGAGCCGTCTCCCCCTTGAAATCCACCGTCACACCGGTGCCGGGAGCTGGCGTTGTGAGTTCTATGAAATTGAATCCGTAGTTTTCCGGAGCCACGGCAGCCGGCACGCGATAGCGGTTACGTCCAACCGGTTCAAGCGGAGTAGACCACAGATTGGCATAGGGGCGCATGTTGGCGCGTGTGCGGTCGAAGTCCCAGTTGACAAACCGGCTCTGCTGGCGGAACATCTCGTCGTTGAACTGCTCCTGCCCCATGTTGCACATCCGCTTGTAGGTCATCACCGGATCCTCGTCCGTGCGGCCCTGGCGGAAAAGCTCGGCAATGAAGCCCGGACCGTGAAGCTCGCCCCAGCATTCAAGCACATAGGGCGAATGATAGATGTTGTCGATATGCAGGAAGGCCTTGTGGGTGAGATTGCGGAAAGCATCGAGGTGATATTTCTCGTCGGTGGGCCAGTCGGGGTTTACCTGCCACAGCATCCACTGCGAGGCCATCTCGAAAATGCCGTGGCCTCCCCAGGCCATCCCCTCGCCGTCGCAGGTGATCTGTGACTGGAAAGAGTGCCCCAGTTCGTGGGCTATGCAGTTGAGTTTGTCGTCCTGCACCCGGTTGGGCGTTATCCACAGGGCACCTATCTGGCCGTCGTAATCGCCCCCGTAGGCGGTTCCCTCAAGCGAATAGTCGAGCATTGCCATCATTTTCAGCGAATCAGCCTTGCTGCCGGGCTTGACCCATGTTAGGTCGTTATAGAAAAAGCGGTAGAACTGCTCGAGCCGGGCAAGCAGATTGTTTATATCCACCTTCATGTTGTGGCCGTCGAGGTCGGGTGCCTTGGCGGGATTGGCGCCGAACCCGTCGGCCCAGAAGAGCACTACATTCTCGGTCTGCGCCATGCGGGCAAAGCTCCATTTGGATGCCGGATCGGCGAAATCGTTCGAGGCAAAATCAGCGGGAAGGTAAACGGATTTACCATTATATATGCGCGAGCCTTCGGGACGCGGCGACGGCGACACGGCACCGGCCGCAAACTGCGACAAAGCCGTGACGATTACCAGTGCAATCAATGAGATTCGACGTGACATGGAGTGAAGATTTAGAGGTGATGCGCCCCCATTTGGAATGGCACGCTGCAAAATTAACTGAAAAAGCATGAAGCCGATAGCAATCGCGTCCAAATCAATAAAAAAATCGGTTAAATCGGCGGCAGAATTAACATCTGGAAAATTTTGTTATTAAAATTGAACAATTTTTATACCACCGGCCGTTCTCAGCAATTAACTTTGCAACATCATGAAAGCGAACCTGTAATAAAGTGGAGTTTCGCCGCCCTCCGGGGCGGCATTACTTATTACACAATCTGCTCTATATAGCACAGGCCGCGTCAGGATATAAATCAATCATTCTGCCATGCCCGGCTTGCCGGCGCCGACAAATGTTTGCAACCAGAAACGGAAATAATATCTTTTACCTTAAATAATAAACCATACCCACCCGACTGATGAAAAATTTCCACCATCTGCAACTCGCCCTGGCCGGCGCCGCCATTGCATCGGCATGCGCTTCGGCGTGTTTGTCGGGATGCACCAATGCAGAAGCCTACACTGCACCCGATGCACCCATAAAAGAGGTGCCCTTCACTCAGGTTCATTTCACCGACTCTTTCTGGGCTCCGCGTATCGAAACCAACCGCACCGTATCCATTCCCTCCGCATTCCGCGAATGCGAGAAAAACGGCCGCTTCGACAACTTCGCCATTGCCGGAGGGCTGAAAAAGGGTGAACACCGCGGCGATTTTTCATTCGACGATACCGACCCCTACAAGGTAATCGAGGGTGCGAGCTATTCGCTGGCCGTGAAATATGACCCGCAGCTCGACGCCTATCTTGACAGTGTGATAGGGCTGATTGCCGCAGCACAGGAACCCGACGGCTATCTCACCACCTGCGTCACCAACAAATGCACCCGTCTGTCGGGCTGGTGGGGCACACACCGCTGGGAAAAGCTCAACAGCCACGAACTCTACAACAGCGGCCACATGTATGAGGCTGCCGTGGCCCATCACCTTGCCACCGGCAAACGCAACTTCCTTGACGTGGCGCTGAAAAACGCCGACCTCGTATGCGAGGTGTTCGGTCCTGGCGAGAAACAGAAACACGTGCCCTCCGGTCATCCCATCGTGGAGATGGCCCTGGCCAAGCTCTATAAGCTCACAGGCAACGAAAAATATCTCAACACGGCAAAATATTTCGTTGAGGAGACAGGCCGTGGCACCGACGGCCACCGCCTGAGCGAATACTCGCAGGACCACAAGCCCATTCTGGAGCAGGATGAGATTGTGGGTCACGCCGTGCGTGCCGGCTACCTCTACAGCGGTGTAGCCGATGTGGCATCACTCACCAACGATTCCGCATACTTCAACGCCCTCAGCCGCATCTGGAACAACATGGCCTCGAAGAAGCTGTTCATCACCGGCGGAATCGGCTCGCGTCCGCAGGGCGAAGGTTTCGGCCCGAACTACGAGCTTCACAACCACACTGCCTATTGCGAGACCTGCGCGGCAATCGCCAACGTGTACTGGAACCACCGAATGTTCCTCGCCACAGGCGATTCCAAATATGCCGACGTGGTGGAACGCGCCCTCTACAACGGCGTGATTTCAGGCGTATCGCTCTCGGGCGACCGCTTTTTCTACGACAATCCCCTGGAATCCATGGGACAGCATGAACGCGCCCCCTGGTTCGGATGCGCATGCTGCCCGGGCAACGTGACCCGCTTCATGGCCTCCGTTCCCCTCTATATGTATGCCACCCAGGCCAACGATATCCTCGTCAACCTGTTCGCCCAAAGCGATGCCAACATCGAGACCGCCGACAACACGGTGACCCTGCGTCAGGAGACGAACTATCCCTGGGACGGCAAAATCACATTCACCGTCGAACCGGAAAAAGAGATGCAGTGGGCATTGCGTCTGAGAGTGCCCGGATGGGCGGGTGAGAATCCCGTGCCGACCGACCTCTACACCTTCACCGAGACGGCTTCGGCTAAACCCTCATTCAAAATCAACGGCAAATCAGTCACACCGATGCACGGCAACGGCTACGCCACCTTCAACCGCGTGTGGAAACCCGGCGACAAGGTGGAAGTGGAGTTCCCGATGGACATCCGCCGCATCCGCGCCCATGAAAACGCCGAGGACGACCGCGGCAAGCTCGCCATAGAGCGCGGTCCGGTGGTCTACTGCCTCGAAGGCATCGACCAGGCCGAGACTACGGTGTTCAACAAATACATCCCTGCCGACGCAAAGCTGGCAACATCGTTCGAACCCGGCCTGCTCGGCGGCGTACAGACCATAACCGGCACTGCCACGCAGGTTGACCTCGACGGCAACGAGACCCAGGTGCCGTTCAAGGCAATCCCCTACTCCACATGGAACAACCGCGGCAACCATCAGATGGCCGTATGGATTCCGGAGAAAAAGGAGACCACCCGCCCCACCCCGCTCCCGACTATCGCTTCCGAGGCCACCACACTCATGATTCAGGCACCCATACAGAAGGATGCGCCGGAATCGGCATCAGTGGAAACTTATGCATGGGGTGTGAACGACCAGTGGGAACCCAAATCGAGCGCCGACAACTCCAAGCCCTACCATTACTGGTGGCTCAAGCAGGGCACAGAGGAGAGTCTGGCCTATGCATTCGCCAAACCGGTGAAAGTGAGCAGCGTGGATGTCTACTGGCTCGAATTCGACCACTACGACGGCAACTACCGCGTGCCCCGTTCGTGGAAGCTGATGTACAAGGACACTGCCGGACGCTGGCAGCCTGTTGAGAACCCCTCGGGCTTCGGCGTGGAGAAGGACCGCTACAACCATATTGACTTCACCCCCGTGGAAACCACCGGCCTGCGCATCATGGCCCAGCTTCAGGAGGGACAGAGCGGCGGCGTGATAGAATGGAAGGTCAACTGACAGACATCCAGCTCCACCGCATCATCCTCAGCGCGGCTTTGGCCGGCGTTATATACTCCATGACCAATCATACAAACCAACGGAATAACTAACTTAAATCTTTAACCATAATTACTCAGCATGAAACCGCATGTAAATCTAAGCAACTTCAGCAAAAATCTGCTGGGAGTTGCCGCCTGCATCGGGCTTGGAGCCGGCCTCGGCTCACCTGCCGCATATGCAGATCCACAGGCGGCCACCACGCAGCAACAGGCTGCCACCGTTTTCGGTCAGCTTGTCGACTCGCAAGGCGAGCCCCTCGTAGGTGCGACTGTAATCGTAAAAGGTTCAAAACAGGGCGTGGCCACCGACCTCGACGGTAAATTCACCGTCCGTGCCGCCCGCGGCGAGACTCTTCTGCTCTCGTCGATCGGCTTCAAGCCGATGCAGGTGGCAGTGACCGGACCCAATGTGGGCACCATCACCATGGAAGACGACTCCAAACTGCTTTCCGACGTTGTGGTCATCGGTTACGGCACACAGAAAAAAGGCGATGTCACCTCGGCTGTGTCACGTGTGAAATCCGAGGACTTCACCATGGGTAACGCCAACAACGCCGGCGACCTCATCAAGGGTAAAGTGGCCGGTCTGACCATCACCAAACCTTCGGGCGACCCCGGTTCGTCGGCCGAAATCTCCCTCCGCGGTATCGTTTCGGTGAGCGGCAACGCAGCTCCCCTCATCCTTATCGACGGTGTGCCCGGCGACCTCCAGACCGTGCAGCCCGAGAACATCGAATCGATCGATGTGCTCAAGGATGCATCCGCAGCCGCCATCTACGGTACGCGCGGTGCTGCCGGTGTGATCCTCATCACCACCAAGACCGGTAAGCGCGAACAGAAAGCCACCGTGACCTACAGCGGCTATGTCAGCTTCTCCAAATGGAGCAAGAAAGCCGACTTCATGACACCTGACGACATCCGTTCAGGCATCGGCGCATTCTCCGACGAAGGGTACGACACCGACTGGCTCAAGGCCATCAGCCGCACGGCCGTGACCACCGACCACAATGTGGGCATCTCCGGCGGTTCGCAGTCCACAAGCTACTACGGCTCTGTAAGCTACCGCCACGCCGAAGGTGTGATGAAGAAAACCGGTAACGAGAAGATTGCCATGAACTTCGACATCTCCCACTGGATGCTGAACGACATGCTCAAAGTCAACCTCAACCTTGTGGCCGAGAACTACAAATATGAGGTGAACGACGCTACCGCCATCTACCGTCAGGCCGTGATACGCAACCCGACCGCCCCCATCTGGAACGAGGACGGTTCATACGCCACCGGCGACCGTCTGCAATACTACAACCCCGTGGCTATGCAGGCCGAACAGACCGGCGAAAACCGTACCACAACCACCCGTATGACCGGTAACATCACCTTCGAGCCTATCAAGGGCTGGCAGACAAACCTCATGCTCGCCAACAACCGCTCTATGACCCGCTACGGTGATTACACCACCGACACCCGTCCGGAGAACGAACTCAACGGCTACAAGGGACGCGCAAGCATCAGCTCTAACGAGTACCGTGAGAATTATCTGGAACTCACCTCGAAATACAACAACACATGGGGCAAGCACCGCTTCGACGCCCTTGCCGGTTACAGCTGGAGCCGCGAGACATATGAAGAAGCCGGCATGAGCAACTCCGACTTCCAGACCAACTACTTCCTCTGGCACAACATCGGCGCCGGCGAACGCCTCAAGGAGGGTCAGGCATGGATGGGCAGCGAAAAGTCTGAATCCACCCTTGTGGGCTGGTTCGCCCGCGTAAGCTACGGCTTCGACAACCGCTACAACATCCTCGCATCCATCCGCTACGAAGGCTCCTCGAAGTTCGGTAAGGACCACAAATGGGGCGCATTCCCCTCGGTATCGCTCGGCTGGAACATCAACAACGAGGAGTGGTTCAAGGACCTCACATGGATGAACCTTCTGAAACTGCGCGCAGGCTTCGGTATCACCGGTGTGATTCCCGGCACCCCCTACATGTCGCTGGTTCGCTATGCACTTTCCGACGACTACAATGAAGGTGTCTACTACCGCGACGGCGCATGGCACAAAGGCTTCGTGCCCGTGTCGAACGCAAACCCCGACCTCAAATGGGAGAAAGCACGCGAATTCAACGTAGGTATCGACTTCGGATTCTTCGACGACCGCCTCAGCGGTAGCATCGATGTCTACACCAAGAAAACATCCGACATGCTCTTCGACTATGCAGTTCCTTCGCCGCCAAACCTCTTCCCCTACACCACCGCAAACGTAGGCGAGATGCGCAACAACGGTGTGGAAGTGATGATCAAGGCCATCCCCGTGCAGACCCGCGATTTCCGCTGGGCCACCACATTCACCCTGCAGCACAACGCCAACAAACTCCTCAGCCTCTCCAACGACCTCTACCAGACCGAAAACGTACTCTGGCAGGTTGGTACAGGCGACCCCGTGACACAGTGGACACACAAGGTAGAAGTGGGCAAGCCCCTCGGCGAAATCTGGACACTCAAGGCTGTGGGTGTATCTGAGGCCACAGGTCTCTGGCTCATCGAGAATCCCGAGAACGGCATGGCAGCCGAGTTCTATCAGGACATGCGTTCGGACGAGGACTGGTACCAGCGCGTGGGCAACGGTATCCCCAAAGTGACCATCGGATGGGGCAACCAGTTCTTCTATAAGGACTTCGACCTCTCCATGCAGTGCATGGGCCAGTTCGGCTTCAAGATCGTGAACCAGCAGCGCGTGTTCTTCGAGAACAACAACACCATGTACAACCGTCTGCGCTCGGCCAGCGACGTGATAGGCGGAATCCGCTCACTCTCACCCCAGCAGGCAGCCATGGTCAACAGCTACTACATCGAGAACGGTGACTACTTCAAGATGAGCAACCTTACCCTTGGTTACACCTACAAATTAAAGAACACCCGCTGGATGCAGAGCGTACGCGGATACTTCTCGGTCGACAACGTGTTCACCATCACCAAGTACAAAGGCATCGACCCCGAGCTTGGCACAGGCAACATCTGGACACCCGGTATCGACGACCGCGACAAATATCCCACCACCCGTTCCTACACTATCGGTGTGAGCCTCACCTTCTAAAACATCAAATCCATGAAACTCAAGAATATAACAACAAAATTCTCGGCAGCCGCAATGACGGCGGCACTGGCTCTGGGTTCGGTGTGCTGCACCGATCTCGACGAGACTCTGTACAGCGAGATTCCCGGCGACGGTTCCTATGAAATGTCGCCCGAGGAGGTACAGTCGATGTACGGCAAAATCTACGACCGCGTACGCGACATGTATAACGGCTGGGAAAGCTATCAGGACATCTCCGATGAAACCGGCGATGTGCTCATGACCCCCTTCCGCTATGAGACCAACGCTTTCGGCGCACAATACTGTGCCCTGCACAAACACGAATTCTACGCAACGCTCAACCACCTCTACCGTCCGTGGTACAGCTGCTATCAGGGCATCAACACCTGCAACCAGCTGCTCGACGAGGAGAGCATCTCGCAGAACGAACAGATCAAAGCCGAACTGCGCACCTACCGCGCCCTGTTCTATTATGTTCTGTTCGACATCTACCGCAACATCCCGCTGGAAACCACTCTGAAAGTGCCCGCAGGCTACATGCCCGAACAGGCCAAACCGGAGGATACGTTCAACTTCATCGTCACAGAACTGAAGGAGGCCAAGCCGCACCTGTCGAAAGAGGTTGAATTCGGACAGATCAACTACTACGGCGCATGCATGCTCCTGGCCAAGATGTATCTGAACCACAATGCGTGGATTGACAAGAACGCAAGCTCCGACATGCACTACTACGAACTGGCCTGCGACGAGGTAAACGAGGTGATCAACGACCGCAAGTACAGCCTTGCCGCCAACTACACCGAACCCTTCGGCAACGACACCTTCAGCAACGAGGTGATTCTGGCCATCATGTACGACTACACCTACGCCGGCTCGGGAACAAACATCTTCTCGAAATGGTATCCCGCCGGAACATCGGCCATCTTCGGCGTGACACGCGAAGGATGGAACGGCTCGTGCGCAATCCCCCAGTTCATGGAGACCTACGATCCCGCCGACACCCGCAAGACCGACACATGGCGCTGGGGTCCGCAGACCGACACCAAGGGCAACCCCCTCTACGTGAACGGTCAGCTCTGCGACTTCACTATCGACTGCTACTCGATTGACCGTCCCGGCTGCTCCACCTATCAGGGTGCCCGCATGAACAAGTTCGAGATGGTGGCAGGCAAAATCAACTGCGCCAACAACGATGTGCCCTTCTTCCGTCTGGCCGACGCCATGTTCATCAAGGCCGAGTGTCTGCTCCGCCTGGGCAGCTACAAGGGTGAGGACGAGCAGGTGGCAGCCGACCTCGTCACCGAAGTGCGCCAGCGCGCGTTCAAGAACAATCCCGAGAAGGCCGTGCGCACAGTGGCACAGCTCAAGGGCGGTTCGGTCTACGACTACGGCCGCCGCGACATCGAAGGTGACATCGACGCCAACGGCGACCTTGTCAACATCGTCAACAACGAGACACACGAGGGTGGTGCCGACATCATCCTGGGCGGTTTGCTCGACGATCTGGCTTGGGAGTTCGTCTACGAACATCACCGCCGTCAGGACCTCATCCGCTTCGAGATGACCAACGGCAACAACGTGTACAACGGTAAATCCTGGTTCAGCAAAAAGGCTGTGGGCACACGCAAATGCGACCTCATGCCGATTTTCCAGGACAACCTCCAGGCCAACCCCAACCTCAAACAGAATCCTTATTAACAGCATCCCTTAAACCGGAAATACAATGAAACTCAAGATATTCATTCCGCTTTTCGCCGCAATAGGGCTGGTGATGTTCCCCTCATGCGAGGAGGACTACACCGAGGCCACAGCGCCTCACGAATATGGCGAATTCGACAATCCGCCCCTCAAAGGCTCCGACGCATCGAACTATACGGATGCAGTGACTCTGAAGCAGGGCAACACCGACTGGGTGTACATGGACCTCAACAATGCCAAGAGCAACATCGAGAGCCAGCTGGGCGCCACAATCGACGAGGTGTTCGCCGGTATCGGCAACGGCACCTACCGCTTCCTGATGGTCAACAACGCACGCCGCCTGTGGGACAAGACCCCGGCCGATGCCGACGGCATCTGGTATGTGTCGCAGACCGGTATCTGCTGCGCGCCTGAAAACGCCGCAGCCAAAGTGAAATTCGACGCAGCCAGCCGCACCGTAGGCTTTGCGCTGACACCCAACGCCCCCGGCGGCGCGATGATTCCCGTGACATTCGGCATCGCACGCACCGACAATTCGGCACTGCCCGTCAACGTGCGTTTCCAGCAGCGCATCACCGTGAGCGACCTCTCGCTCTGCGAAGTTGAAGGCATCATGCCTGCAGGCGACTACAACGGCTTCGAACTGCTGTTCGCCGACATCATGCCCAACCTCGAGTTCGCACTCGGCCTGAAATCGCTCGACGGCTTCGCCGAGGCCATCGATCCCAACGGCAAGGCTCTCTACGACCTCTATGTCATCAACGACAACGGCGAACGCACCAGCGGCTACACCGCCAACGGCATGGGCTACTGGCTCAACGCTGCAGGTCAGATCTGCACATGGGGCGCCGACGGCTTCTCGTTCTTCGTGGAAGCAATGACACAGGATGAGAACGGCTACGTAGGTCCCGAAGGCGTAGGCTTCATGGTGGGACGCGCACCCGGCATCGAACCCGGCACTGTGTTCACCACCACAATGCAGCTTGTGTCGAAACGTGAACCGCAGAAGTGCCTCACCCTCGTAATCAAGGCAACCGCCGAATAACAACGACACGGTCAACCGACCTCAACAACAATCCAAAATGTCAAAACGAAACAGGTGATTTAGATTAGGATAGCCAAAACGACCCGGGCGCGTAAGCCCGGCGGAACACTGACGCCGAGCCACAGTTTTATATTCGCATTACGCTCAGCTCTTGTCACGCCCGGGTCGTCACGGCTAAAACTCAAGTTCCGCTCACCGTTTCATCATAAGTAACTGGTCGAAATTATTTTAAATTCTGAACGGTTTCGTCTAACCGTTTGATGAATAAACATTTAACGGAGTATCTGAAAAGTAATGGTAACGACTAGGAAACCGTGCGATTTTCAGCGTTTTGCGGTGTTTTACTATCAAATAACTCTTTCAGGTGCAAAGATACGACAAATCTTTGATATAGTATCCAATACAAACAGTATTCGCCATTTTTTGCCTTTCGATATATACCTATTTGCTTATGCCGTTATTTTTTGCAGATTTGGATAAAAAAGGAAAGGCAAAATTCAGGAAGCATTGAAATTCTTTACTTTAGTTAGTGCAAAAATCGAATAATTTATTGTAACTTTGCAGCGGATTCGGTGTGCATATAATACCATCCCAATTAAGATAAGTCGCAACATATATAGTGGTTTTCAATATGATTATGAACAATTGTACAATATTAACAGGTAAAAACACCGTTAATATTGCATATCATAAACCTTGGTAATTTTTCCACATTCAAATCTAATTAATTCGATTTGAATGTCATTGTCTTTGTAATCCGGCATGCTATTTCAGGCTTGTCGAGAGATTTTTTGTGCTATAAAATCAAGAAACATTCAAAAGATAAAAGGAAAAATTCAAATGGAAAAAATCAGAAATTGGAAACAAGATTTCTATACAATATGGGCGGGGCAAGCTGTGTCCCTGATAACAAGTGGGGTTCTTCAAATGGCCATCATCTGGCATCTGACAAATACAACAGGGTCTGCGATGGTGTTGTCAATGGCGACCTTGGTTGGGTTTCTACCTCAAGCGGTTTTAGGTTCTGCAATCGGAGTACTTGTTGACCGCTGGAACCGGAAAATGGTCATGATTGGTGCAGATGTCATCATAGCTTGTGCTGGACTGGTACTTACCGTAATTTCCCTGTCAGCGGAACTACCTGTATGGATAGTAATGCTCATCCTCTTCATTAGAAGCGTTGGCACTGCATTCCATTCCCCTGCGTTAAGTGCGGTAACACCTCTTTTAGTGCCTGAAGAACAGTTAGTCAAATGTGCCGGCTACACCCAGTCCATCCAATCGGCAAGTTTCATCCTAAGTCCGGCAATTGCCGCTTTTCTCTATGCAAAATGGGGGTTGAATTCTGCGGTTGCCCTTGACGTATTCGGAGCAATAATTGCCTGTATCACTGTTGCAATGGTTCACATCCCAAAACAACCGATTGAAGCGCTGCAGCAAGAAAACTTTTTCACCGAACTGCGCATTGGCTATAACGCAATACGACAAAATAAAGCTCTTTTCACATTGCTTTGGATAGGAGCAATCAATATGTTCATTTATATGCCAATCAATGCGCTATTTCCGCTGATGAGTATGAATTATTTCGAGGGAAGTACCTTGCATGCTTCCGTGGTGGAAATTGTTTTTGCAGTTGGTATGTTGTTGGGCGGACTTCTATTGGGCGCATGGGGAGGTTTCAAAAAGCGCATGGCAAATATCATCGGCTCTATCTTTCTTATGGGAGTGTCATTGACTGTTTCCGGCTTGCTACCAACCAATGGTTTTATGATATTTGCGATATGTTGTACGTTGATGGGCTTTTCTGCCCCATTCTATAATGGAGTACAGACCGCGCTATTTCAAGAACAGATACAACCCGAGTATTTAGGGCGTGTTTTCGGACTTCTTGGCAGCATCATGTCGTTTGCCATGCCGCTTGGGTTGGTAGTGTCGGGTGCATTTGCAGACCAAATCGGGGTAAACCGTTGGTTTTTGTTCTCAGGTATGGCTATTCTGCTTCTCGCTATAATAGCCTTATGTCTTCCACAACTTAGAAAGGTCGACAATCAAAAACAAAAATCATGATTTATGAAACGTAACTAAATCTAAACAGCAATAAGCCTCTGATAGGGAAATACGATTATCGGAGGCTTATTGCAATCTGTTTTAACTACTTATGTAATTCCTCTACTTTTCCTTTGTGGTTGAATTGGCTGTCGTATGCTCTGCCGTAGCCTGTCGAACTGTTCCCTGAACCATTCGCCTATGGGCTGGCGGTTGATTACGAGTGTCAGTTTAGACTTGTCCGCAGGGTCTTTCACCACTTGAAAGCCTGCTCTTTCTGTCGTAAAACTCCGATTATGTTCCTCCGAATAAAGTTTGCCCTCGTATATCAAAGGCTTACCATAAGTCAATGTCGTGGTCTGCCTTTCATTGAACCCGACAAGGCGGCACAGGCTCTCTATTCTCATAATTTCCTTTGCCATAGGAAACCATGCACACAGCTTTTCGATAATGCGTTTCAAACCTGATACTTCATCTTTGTGTCTGACACTTTTTTCCGCCATCTCCTTACGGTGATTCTGCTGTATTTCCAACAACTGGCGGTTGTGCTCGGTTTGCATCGTGTGTATGCGGTTTTGCAGTATCTCAATGGTTTCCTCATGGGTGGCAACTTCCCGATACAGGGCGGTGTTCTCCCTTTCCAAAGTCTTGACCTTGTTGCTCCCGAAAAGAGAACCGACACTTTCAGCTATGTTGGTCGCTGCGGTGGTGGCTGCACCTTTCAGTTTCTCGGTCTGTACCTCTTTCTTGGCTTGTCTGAGTTCCTGTTCGGTTTCGGTTTTCTGCTCCTGTAACCGCTTGTTTTCTGCATCAAGGGCAGCGTTCTTTTTCTGTATGTCCCGATAATACTGTGTCGTGGTGGTGTGCCGTGCTTCGGAACCTCGCACACCTCGCTGTAATCCGTATTTAGCCATAACCCTTGCATAATTGTCGTGGTACGCAATCAAGGTCTGACGGTTGAACAGGTCATCGGCACACAAACGGACGGTATTTGCTTTCTTGTGATACTTCCGTTTGCCGTCTTCCTGCTCTTTCTTGGCTTTGCGCCTTTCACCTGTCACGATGGGAACAATGGCTGCATGGATATGCGGTGTCTTCTCGTCCATGTGAAGATGGGCGGCAACCACGTTCTCCCTGCCGAATGTGGCTTGCAGCCATTGGATGCTGTCGCTGCACCATTCGTCAAGTCTTCCGTTTTCCTGTATGTCCATCATGTCCTCATGTGTTCCCGACAGAACCACTCGGACTACACGGACTTGGTCATGTGTAATCTTCCGCTTGATGCCTGCCGTGTTCAGCCTGTGGGCAATCGCTTCATCCCTGCCATGAACGCCATCGGGGTATTCTATAAGTACCCTGTTCAGATGCGTTCTTGTCGGGTCTGCGTTTTTAGGTATGATTCTTCTCTCTATATGGTCGGATTGTACGGTGTCCGATGAACCTTTTGCTTTCTTTATGTCCAATGAAAAATATCCCATGTAGTTTGATTTTTACGGTTATTGTTATGAGTGTATTCTCTGCCTGTGGCATTGGCTCTCAGGGTTTCCAAAGGGATTTCCCTTTGGCTCGATAGGGAGTTTTTAGCATTACCGTGTAATGCGTGAAGAAAACGCCCTATTGAGCTATGGTATTTCTGTCTAAATACCCTTGGGAAAGCGAACCTGTTCCCCTCTATATTTTCAGCCCTTTCTTTTTCGGTGGCTGCATCATCCGCCTTGCGGATTGTACTTGCTTCTCCTCCTTTATCGGCTCTGTCGATTGGGACAAGAGTTTTTTGCACAGGTACTCGTTCAAGTCATTATACCCTGCATAGTGAACCGACATATCCTGCAAGCGGTCACCCAACATCCGTTGCAGGTTGGCGTATGCGTTCCGTCCTGCTGTGTCATTGTCAAGGAAACAGCCGATTCGGGTATAGGTTGCCAATATGCTTTCCGCTTTCGAGAGGTTGGAAACGGAGTTGAGAATGACGTAATCCTGTGCATTCAATCGTGGGTGTTGCGGATTGTTCTTTACTCGGATGGTCAGGAACGAGAGATAATCCATGAAGCCCTCGAAAAGATAACAGACGGTTCGTGGCTCTTTTTGCTGTCGGATATGGGTGATGTCCTTCGGGGCGACACATCCCTTGAAGTATCTATTACGCACTTCATACCCTCTTGCCATATTCGGGAAGCCGATGGCGAAATAGGGTTTGTCGGCATTCTCAAACCGCAGTTCCTTACACTCCCTTTTGGCGAGTTCAATGTCTATCCCCCTTTCTTGCAGATAGGCAATGAGCGCAGGTGATGACAGCTCGCCAACTCTTAATACCCGATAAGTGCGGTTGTCGGATTGCTGCTTGCCAAAAGAAAACGATGCAGGGCGGATGTATGGTGTCCGTTCCTCTATGCGCTTCAACAGGCAGGTTACATCTTCCGTATGGTAGAGTTCCGCTGCCAATGCGATGATGTTACCGCCCTTGCCAAGTCCAAAATCGTACCATTTGTTGAGTTCTGTGTTTACCTTGAAAGATGCGTCCGTTTCCTCTCTCAGCGGTGATTTGTACCAAAAGCTGCTGCCCTGTTGCTTGACGGGCGTGTAACCCAAACTTTGCAGATAGTCTGCGATTCTGATTTGTTTAACTTCTTGTATGTTCATGATATTCTATAGATTTGATGATGATTGTAAAAACGTTGATTTGTTGAATGGCTTATATAACACATTTATTTACAGAAAGATATTTGCTCAACATCTTCTCAACAAACCACTCGCCAAAAGAGAAATCAACAATCGGGTGCTGTTCCTCTCTCAACTTCTCTTTTCGATTGTTGAGATTTTGTTGAGAGTGTATATTGTTTATTGTCAGCATAGTTATATCCTTATTCATCAATTCAACAAAAAAAAGAATGATATTACAGGGATTCAAGTTGTTCCCTCGTGACAGAATAGAAACGACCGACCCGTTTTACAGGCTCATACCGACACTCCCGATTGTAGTTGAATTGGTAGGTGGTATAGGTCAGTCCGTTGGGTGCAGGCGTAAGTTTCCAACACTCCTGCAACACCTTTCGGACTTGGTGCTTCTCCACTTTTACCTGCGAGTGTACCAGCAACAGAAGAATGTCGTTGTAGCAGAACGAGAATGTGTCCGTGCCGACACTATCCATGATGTCAAGTATCAGCTCGTGCATCTCTATCTCCAGTCGGTTACGGTTGCTGCGGATTATCTTCTGCAAGGCTTCGGTATGCAACAGCGATGGAGCAAACCACATACGGCTTTCCTTTTCGGTGGATAGTGTTCTGTGTTGCAGGAAATGAAGAAAGGCGGGTATCTCCGCTTTCAGCTTTTGCAGGAAGTCGGTATCATCAGACTGCAAGCGGTCTATCTTGCGTACCCAATAGCGTGTTTCCCCTGCATCAATGATTACAGGCAAGTACTCGTTGTTGGAGCATAGCACGAACTTGGCGAAAAACGCTATCTCGTCACGGTCTTTGCCTTTGGCTTCCACCTTGTAGGAAAGTGTGGTGCTTAGGTTCTTCAACCGCTCGCTGTCCTCCCTACGGTTGAGCAGCACCTCGTCCACCACGATAAGCAGTTTGCCGGCCCAGTCGGAATTGAATTGGCTACGGAAATCCTCGTTGGTGTTAAAGGTTACATTGTTCTGAAATAGGAGTTTTAGAAAATTCAGAAATGTGCTTTTGCCTGTGTTGCGTTCCTCTGATACCAACAGCAGGATAGGCAGCTTTTGAATGGGGTACAAGTAGAGCAGTTGTAGGTAGTCCATGCCCAACTCGTATTGCTCCCCGAAGATGTGACCTACCAAAGATTGGATATGCGAGAAATCGCCCTCTTTAGGTTGGTGGTCTATCGGTTCATAGAGGTTAAGGAACTTGCCGACCACGGGATGGTAGCCGATGTGTTCGGGTACGGTGCAGAAGCCGTCATACTTGGGAACGCTGCCGATGTAGTCCTTGCCGTAGTCTTGGCGCAGGGTTTCGTTGTTCCATGCTATGCGTTTCCTTACATACCCTCCGTTCAGTTTGGGCTGCTCCACAATCTTGTAAAGCGTAGTCCCCACTCGGATGAATTCCTCCTTTGCCATGCCACCATCCGATGGCGGTCTGTGGCTGTCTTGTTGTTTGTTAGCTGACATAATCAAATGGTTTTAAGTTTGAAAAATACCAGCTACAAAAGTATAAGCATTTATCGGATAAGTTGTTACGCAAAACGCGGCAGAACGGTGACAAATAGCCCCCGAAGAAAAAACTTTCAATGGTTTGGAACGGAAGTCGGGCAGGACAGACGAAAAAACTCCCAAAAAACGAATGTGGGGATTACGCTTTTCGGGAGAAAAAATTGGAGTTCCTGTTGATATGTCGGTCAGATTATATGCTGACACGCTGGCTTGATTACTCTATTCGTGACTGAATGAATGGATTCCGTCAGTCGTGCAACCAATTCAGCTACGAGAAGTATTCGGCTTTGGCTATGCCGTTGGTGTTCAGCGAAAAGAAGATGCTTGTTTTCTCTTTTCGCAAGTACAGTCTTTCAAGAACGGCATTGCGCACCTGCTTCGCACTGTATGTGCCGATACGGAACGCAAGGGCGATTATCGTTTCAAGGCTGTAAACCTCCATGCTGCACTTGTCGGACAGTCGGATGGTATGCCTTATCTCACACTCATTCAGAATGCCGTTCTTGCAGAGTGTCTTTATCCCTGCCCTGATAGTCGGGGCGGTTACATTGAACAACTCGCAAAGCTCCCACTCACTCATGGCGGTTGCCTGTATATCTTTCGGCATAACTACATTGCCGAACTCGTTCATTGTTATGATGTTTCTTTCCTCTTTCATTATCGTTTGATTTAAGGGTTACTGAATGGCATTGCAAATGTTCTTTTCCATATCCTCCAGTTTGTGCGACAATGTTTCCATATCCTGACTAATCTTTTGGGCTGTGATTTTTGCGTAAATTTGGGTCGTTTTTATGTTGGTATGTCCCAAAAGTCGGCTGACGGTTTCAATGGGTACTCCGTTGGATAACAGCACAGTGGTCGCTGCCGAATGTCTTGCTACATGATAGGTCAAGTGGACTTTTATACCGCACAACTTGGCAATGGCTTTCAGCTTCTTGTTGCAAGTCGTGTTACTCGGCATGGGGAATACTTTATTATCTCTTGTCATACCCCTGTACTTCTCTATTATCTTTCGGGGAACATCCAACAATCGGATATTGGATTCCGTGTTAGTTTTCTTTCTTCGGGTGATAATCCACAGATTTCCGTCAAAGAATGTTTGCAGGTTGTCTTCCGTAAGGTTCTTGACATCGGAATATGCCAAACCTGTAAAGGTGGAGAACAGAAATAAATCCCTGACAAGCTCGTGTGTCTTGTCGGGCATATCGGTGTTCATCATTGTGTGTATCTCCTCTCTCGTAATATACCCTCTGTCCACGCTTTCGGGAGAGTTGATGTACCCTGCAAAGGGATTGAACGGCAGACGACCGTCATTCCTCGCTATGGAAATAATGTGTTTCAGCACAATCATGTAGCCCCAAATGGTATTGGTGCGGCATTTTTTCTCAGTACGCAGGAAATACTCGAAGTCGTTGATGAACGAGAGGTTCAACTCTTTTAACGGAATATCTTCACGCTTGTAGGTATGGGGTAGGAACTCACGGATGTGCTTGCAGACGGTAACATAACGTCGGAATGTTCCTTTTGCCCTGCTGTGTCCCACTTTCTTGGCAAATTCGCTGTTGTGTTGTTCAAACAGTTTTAGCAAGGTTTCCTGTTTGATACCGATGCCGAGATAGGCATCTTTCAACTTGGCAGCAGTGACATAACCGTCCGTCTGCATCAACTCTTGATAACGGCGGTTTATCTCCACTCTGATTTTGTCAACGGCACGGTTGATTCTTTGCGCTTCGGCACTCTTACCCGAAGCACGGTTGTTCTTCACGTCCCACAGGCGCAAGGGAACATCCATCTTGCAACTGAACTGCTTAATCTCTCCGTCCACCGTAATGCGACACATCAAAGGCAGGTTGCCGTTGGGTTTCTCACTGCCTTTCTTCACGTAGAACAATACCTTAAATGTACTTCTCATAACTCACTTTTTTTTGGTTACAAAATTAATTCATAGTGAGTTACCGACAGATACGACACATAACGCCAAACGATGCAAAATTTAGGTTTCGCAAGAAATTTGCATCATCGCACGGGTAATGATAAAGTAACTGAACTTTTGCTGCGTTTGTCCATATTCTGTCTCTTCTTGGCTTTTGAACAAGAGAAAAATATAGCGTAACGAACGCTTTTTCAGTCTGTTCGCTACGCTTTACTCAAATTTGCTATTCCGTTAGGTGTTTATTTTATGTGAATAATCTGCCTTTATAATTTGTTTCATTCCTGGTATAAGTTGCATTGCAGCATCCTCTGAGAAATAAAGATTGTTCTTGGGAAGCCATGTGTCAGGATTTTTCAAGTCCAAACAACCTATATAGTCTCCATACAATCCTAAAATTTTACCGATAAAAAATGAATAATCATCATCCGCCTTGGGGCATAAAGCCTGTATGTCATGAAGCAATTCTGCTACATCATTGTATTGCTTGTTTTCAATTTTATTAAGAATTTCGCATTTGAAAAAACTCAGATAGACAAAGAATGCGATATATTCCATTAATGCACCCGTGGAGAATGACGATGTAATGATAGACACATGTATCAGCAATTTCTCTATCTGGCGAAGAGACAAGTGCTCACTCGCAACTTGAAAGGAAAGGATACGCTTAAAGTCCTCGTATGCGAGACTGCCTTCCATTCGCAAATCTTGTTCAATTCCAACATTATGAGCTATGTGGTCTATGTAACTATCATAAGAAGGCTCAGGAAGCTGGTATTCTATGTCAATAAATCGTCTAAGATATTCCTCAGCATCAAATTTGTCAGTACCAAAATATCCGCAGATACTATTCTCTAACTGTTTTTTGTCAATTGATAAGACAAAAACAATATTGGGAATATCGAAGATATGTTTGATTCTTTCTAATGTTCTGACTGCAAATATGGGATTACATCTATCAAGTTCATCTACAAAAAAGATGACTGGTAATTTTGATGAAGTCAAAGCAATTTCTTCAGATAACAATTGTTTAAATTGTTCTATTGTTGCTTTTTGATTTTCATAGTCTTCAACTTTTTTCTTACTCCAATCAGCTAATGCATCAAATACGGAGTCACATTCAAGGCCAGAAATTTTATGCAAGGCACCCTTGCCTAATTCCTTGCCAACTCCAATTACGAGTCTGCCCATTAATCCCCAAATGTTTTTATTATGTTTGGAGATTGACATTTCAGAAATTATGGCAGTGATGGGATCTTCTGAGTAATCACTCTCCCATGCATTGAAAAAGAATGTCCTATGCCCATCTTGGTTAAGTTTCATTTGCAACATCTTTACAAATTGCGTTTTCCCCATACCCCAAGGGGCATTGATTGAGCAAACACAACCCTGGGGAAACCCGCTAATTATATTAGTGAACATCTCAACAGATGGTTGTCTATGGAGTTTGTCAAATTGGAAAGGGTTATCTTGGGGAATATCTATATTGAAATTTATATTTTTCATTTTCTCGATTTTAATTTTGGTGTTTGCGAATTGGGCTTGGATTTTGGCATATCCATCTTTAATGTCAAGGGCATTGGAAAATCAACGCCCAGAACTAATGCTTCACCTTCGCCAAGAGAAGGTAGAAAAGCAAGGCTGTTCTTGTTGGCTGTGGAGGCCGCAGCCTCTACAGCCTTTTTGTCTTGTTCATTGATTAGTCGATGCACGATAAACGTTCCCATCTGACTGAGGGTTCCTAAAGGAATATCTCGTGGCATTTGAGTTGAAATACATAGGAATAAACCATATTTTCTAGCTTCTTTAGAAATTTTTTCAAAAGCATTTAATGGTTTAGCCGTAAAGTATTCGTCTGAGATGCTTTTGTTTAAGAATTGATGTGCTTCATCAATAAATACAACCAACGGATTCTCTTTAAAATCACCATTTCTAGCTAAATTCAAAAGATGCTGTCCAATGGCATTGACTAAAATTTCTCTGACTTGATAATCAAAACTTACTTCCGAGAAATCAAGCCGTAGAATAGACTTATCATCCAAAAGGAAGGAATTAATAATCGTTATTAGATCTTCCGATTCAGCAACCTTATCCCTAAAGCCGAAAATATTATTATATTCCGGGGTTGACATTATATTATTTACTCTGGAAATCAAGCTAATGCAGTTGCCTAAATCCGTGTTGTTCTGACTACCCCAATTATCACCGTTGTCCCATATGCATTCATTTGTAAGCTGAAATGGCAATAATGTAAAGTCGAAATTACAGTTATTGTCCTCTATAAATTGAACATTTCTATAGTAGAACTGATTATAAGATAATTTAGGCTTATTACTCTTGTTTATAAATTTCCGTATAATTTGTCCGGATGCATCCACACTGTAATACATCGATAATTGATTACGTGTATCGAGGCGTGATATTTTTAGGGAACGAATAGCCTCCATTAACTTAGGCACTTGTACTTTAGAAGAAGGTTTTAATAGGAAATATAGTTCATCTATTGAAAGATTGGCATAATTAAATCTAAATTCGCCTGTACCTATTTTAATCGAAGTGACGTTACTATCAATTTCAGAATATTCACCCGTAGCATCAACGATAAGACATTTGTTTCTAGTCCCTTTTGCAACTGTCTCAATTAATTTTGCGACAGTCCAGCTTTTTCCTCCGCCAGTAGTTCCGAGAACAGCACAATGTCTGCCAAATACTGAGTTTAGTGATATTTGGCAAACTGAATTATTCGATGTTAAACGGCCGATTCTAACTATGGGGATGTCTTCATCATTATCCTTTACTCCATACTTACTGATATACGCTGTCATTTGCTCATTAGAGCAAGAAAACACTTTTGCTCCCACGGTGGGAAAGCGAGAAGATGTTTTTGTAATACTTTCTGGTTTGTATACGTCAAATAAACCTAGTAACTCAATCTTGCATACTGGGTGAAATATAGTATTTTCAGAATTTAACTTACTCTCAGTTATCTCATTCTTCTCACTTTGCGGAAGCCCGACTTCGTATATTCTGCCAAGAAATCCATAGTCATGCCCCTCTATAGTTACAAAACTACCAACAGCACCACCTTTGAATATACCCCCCTCAAGATAGAATGATCCCAGAAGGACAGATGTAGGAATCTGAACTCTTACATAATTGGGCGTTACCTCACATACATATCCCAAAAATTTCCTATGGTCAAATGGCTTCATAAGGGTGTTGTAATTGTTTCCGATTGTGTCAAATATGAATCATTCAGCGGATAATTTTCCACGAAATCTTTAAATTTTGAATATATTATTGTCACATTTGGAATTGTAGCGCCCTTGTCATCCAAGTATCCGGAAACAAGAGAACCAACTATGCCATCTATCCATAATGACTCTTTCTTTTCAAGTGAAGTATCTTTTTCTTTGAGAGAACCTTCCTTTCCAATGACGTCATCATTCTTTTGAGTCAAGTCATCACTCGCAGAGGAAGACTCTGCCGTGGGATGTTGTCCATAGCATACTATCAAAAGATGGAAATTATGGTTTTGAGATGTGGCCTCTCTTATTATGTTTTGAATATGCTTATCTTGAAATCCAAAACCGGCTATTATTAAAAATGTTCCCTCCTCTCTTAAAGTATGTTGGAGATTAGCCATCATTTCAAAATAAGGCTGTTCATAACTACTTTCATATTTCTCGCTAGCAGGATAGATAATACATGGGCGTTCAACATGTTCTTTTTGTAAAATTCTTCCATCTGAAGATTTTTCCCAATCTATGCTCCCATGAAGTTTGAATAATTGAAAAACACCGGGTACAAAACTATCTTCTTGTTTGACCCGAGTATGTTTCCGATATACTATATCTTTGTCAAAATTACTGCCGTTGAAAACTCTTGGATATGAAAATGAGAAGCCATCAATGATTGTATAGTTCAAGCGTTGCGCCGCTTGTTCGAATAACGTATCATAGTTTGTCGTGTAAAGCTGAACACGAGGAAGTCCCATTTTTCCCGATGTGATTTTTTGTAAGAAAGAAGCATGATGAGAATTCTTGCTGTCCAATTCCAATCTACAAGCATCAGCAATTTTCTTTTCAACGCTTTCAATCAAGAAATTACCCTTCTTATCTTTGATCTTTCCGTTGATTTTTTCATATAGTATTACAAAGGAAAGGAAATTCTCAATATTTTTAGATTCAATAATCTCATCGCACTTTGCAGCAGCGCCAGCATTACTTTCAGCTATTATATTTCTAATCTCTATAATATCATCCTTGTATGAAGCCCAAAGTTCAGTCCTTGTTTTCCCGCCATTCTCTCCATTTTCCATAGAGGTCCCAGCTGCAGTTAATATTGCTAAATTACGAAAATTTGAACAATATGTAATAACTGACTCTTTCATTAGGGAGTAGGCTTTATCTTGTGCTTGCGTGCGCAACTCATCTATTGAGCAAGCACCCTCTTCTGCTTGTGAGATTTCATTAACATACCAATTCTTATCATCATAAGAGACGGTAGTATTATATGATTTATATATAAAAATCCTTTCCATAGTATTTAAGATCTAATTATTTATCAGAATAGAAAGTGTTGAATATTGCACATCATAGCGTTCCTTTTGCGATGCAAAAGGTTTGTTCTGACAGTTCAGCATAGATGAATCCAGTTCATCTGTCATGTCTATATCAAGGAGAGCGTAAAGGAACACAGTATCTTCCCCGGTATCGCGGGGTGATGGATTCTGAACGGAGAGATAGTATTCGGGAGGAATGAGCGTCTTTGGCACAAACCTTACATCTTCCGTTAGGCGGAAAAGATGCTGACCATCGGGTTTGCGGGTATGGAACAGTACCGAGCCGATAGAAGCGGCATTATTGATAAGCTCCATACCGTCGGCTGTGTAATGTATGGGGACGGCAAGTTTGCCGGTTTCGTAAAATTTCAGAGACTTTGCAGTGTAATTCTCCATCATCACCATAAATACACCATCTTTGGCAAGGGACGACAGAAGGGATGTGACACTGGAATAATGAGGCAAATCGGGAGTCGGGTCTTTCCCAAGTGTGTATGGAATAATATCGAAATATTCTGTGAGTTGAGTCAGTAAGGAGGCGTTCTCTTCTGCATAACGCTTGTTGTTGTCAAGCGCGAGCGCATATATGTGCTCCTTACCGAAAGGTCGGTAAACCTTTCCTAAAACATCTTGGAAATGTGCTTTTATATACTCCGGGCTTGGCCTGCATAGCGTAAAATTCGTATTTGTCCTCAAGTACCTGACGGATTTTATCGCGGAAGATATTGCGCACCTTATCACGCCAGCCTCGCTTTTGCGCGGCATTGTTGCGCCCGTAAAGAGACACGACGTAAAGGAAGTTTACATCGTAATGGGTAATCAGGAGCGTATCACGGTCAAATAGTCGGTTCCGGAACTGCTGTGAGGTAAATGTCCGCGCAGATTTTTTCGTCACCTCAATGGTATCGCCATACGAAAGGTCATCGGGCACTGTTGCACTGATGAAGAAATTGGGTATGACGTTGTAGCCTTCGGTAACTTCATCCCGCAGGCAGAAGTCAGTCTCCCTTGGCTTGTCGTCGGCATCATCTCCGAAGAAAAGATTTAGGTTCCATGAAATGACATTTCGGGCATATGTGTATTGCTTGGCCACTGACTCTTCGGAGATTCTATTCTTCTGCTTGTAATATTTGGAGTCGCCAATGTAATATACACGTTCCTTCTCTTCCTCCGGTGCCATAAGGCTATCCCATATAAATAAGTGGTCTACCTCCTTGCCGTCAGCCTGCTTCTTGTTCAGGCGGTCGGGCAAAGAGTGGTCGCCGATAAGCTCGTCGATGATTGCCTCAAAAACGATATTGAAGTTTTTAACGAGTAGGAATTCGTTGAGCTGCGCGTTGATTTTTACCTTCTTCGACTGCTCGAAGAAGGCATAGCACAGCTCCCACAGCTGCAGAGCCTTATCTGAGAAATATTTGTACTTGATCTGGCGGAGACTACACACGCCGAATCCCTTGTTCAAGTACATCTCAAAACGCTTGCCGGTGATGAGGTCGTAGTTGAAGTTAATCTCGACCGGGAAACCATATTCCTTTTTGATGT